>Ga0256835_1000085_pt1 | contig 76891 bp, 61 predicted proteins | sample PIR30metaG_FD_185972 | JGI IMG/M metagenome (GOLD analysis project Ga0256835, IMG submission 185972) | Hydrothermal vent microbial communities from East Pacific Rise, Pacific Ocean - PIR-30 | ecosystem: Environmental > Aquatic > Marine > Hydrothermal vents | place: Pacific Ocean: East Pacific...
TATTATCCGATAATAATTAACATAAAACATACTAATTCAAGTAAAATATAAGCAATAATAATAAATCAATATTGACAAGATAGGGGAAAAATTAGCACTAATGGTCCTTAATTATCTCTTTCATATATATTAACAATCTCATTCAAAACCACTTGACAATCATCTTTTCATCTCATATTATTCTATTTGGAGAAATCATGAGCAAAGACAAATTTTCAAGACTCGGTTTTATTATGGCTGCTCTCGGAATGGCCATAGGAACAGGCAATATATGGAGATTTCCGAGAGTCGTAAGTCAAAACGGAGGGGGAGCCTTTATAATCGCTTGGCTTGTTTTCCTTTTCACCTGGTCTATGCCGCTCATTATTATTGAATTTTCAATAGGAAACAGATTCCAAAAAGGGATACTCAGCTCTTTTAAAGAGGGGATGGGGACCGAATACACTTGGATGGGCTCTTTCGTGGCACTTGTTTCAACAGCAATTCTTTTCTATTATGCTGTTGTTACCGGCTGGTGCTTAAAATATTTATACGGCTCTATATTCAATTTCAAAGCTTTATCAAAACCCGAGCACTATTGGACAGGGTTTACAGCAAGCTATCAACCGGTTTTCTTTGATGCAATAGCTTTAATTCTCGGTGGTCTGGTAATAGCTTACGGTATTTCGGGTGGAATTGAAAAAGTAAATAAAATTTTAATACCTTCCCTTTTTATTATTTTATTGATAGGTGTTGCAAGAGCAATTACACTCCCGGGAGGATTAAAAGGGTTAAATTTTCTTTTTAACCCCGATTTCTCAAAATTAAAGGATTACAATGTTTGGCTACAAGCTCTTACACAATCCGCATGGTCAACAGGTGCGGGTTGGGGACTTATATTGACTTATGCAACCTATACGGGGAAAAAAGATGATTCAATAGCTACTTCGGCAACAATCGGATTCGGTAATGATTCCGCCTCACTTCTTGCCGCAATGCTCGTTGTTCCCACCCTGTTTTATGCTTTAAGGGGTAATGAAAAAAAGTTATTCGAGGTCTTGTCGAGCGGAAACCAAGGATTAACTTTCATTTCTGTCCCTTCACTTTTTCATAAGATACCTATGGGGCAAACCGTGCTAATCCTTTTCTTTCTTGCTCTCTTTTTCGCAGCTTTCACATCTCTTCTCTCTCTTCTTGAACTTCCCACACGAATACTTATTGACTCGGGTTTAAGCAGAAGAAAATCCATTTTTTTTATTGCTTTAATCTCTTTTGCTTTCGGGCTACCCTCGGCAATGTCCATGAAAATATTCAATAATCAGGATTTTACATGGAGCCTCGGTCTTATATTATCCGGATTCTTTTTCACCCTTTTTGTTATAAAATTCGGAGTTAAAAAATTCAGAAAAGAGATAATTGAAAAAAACAGCTCTATAAAGCTTAACATTGTTTTTGATATTATAGTTAAATACATCATACCTTTGGAATTCACTATTGTTATTTTCTGGTGGTTCTATAAAAGCCTGAAACTTGACAAATGGAACAATCTTCTCGGAGAATATAGTCTTTTCTCGATATTATCACAATGGGGGATTATTATTATAATCTTCATAATATTTAATAAAATAATATCTAAAAAGGTGGCGAAATGAGTATCGGGTCGATTATTCTCATGGTTGTCTCTTTGACATTATGCATTGGTGGATTTATATATTTTATGATAAGAAGCTTAAAATAGATACGGATACAATTTCATTTTTTTTTACAATCCCTTTTATTATTTTTTATCCGTTTTTTTATCATTCGTCACAAAACATCTATTTTTTCTTGATTATCTTATCATCCTTTTTTTTATTTCCCCCATAATTATTAAAATTCATAATTAAATAACAATAAGATTAAAACTTCAAAGGTTTATTAAAAAATGGACACAAAAATAATATGGAGACTGCTTTGGCGGGTTATTCTTTCACATCAACCATTCATTTTTTCAGTATTTCATAATTTCTTGACTTTTATGTTAAATTGATATATATTTTATTATTATGTTTATAACAAATACAACCTTTAAAAGAGGCTATTTTGTGAAAACAAAATTATTTTTTTCGTTTATTATATTACTATTTTTATTTACACCTTTTATTTCGGCAAATCAAAGACACTCTTATAAACAATATTTTTTTCAATATCAAAATGGTGAAATTCTATATAAAGGGGTAAAATATACGGATAATTCCGATAATTTTCTTAATAATGATAATGGAAAATTTATTTTAAAATTTTTTGATTGTAACATGATTCACTTAAAAACAATCACTATTGATGAGCCAGGAGTTATTCAAAGTGACAGAAGGAGTTTTAATCAAATAAAAGGATCCATTATAAAAAAGAACGGTTATACTTTTTCCATTACAATTTCACGAAAATTCGATCCTGTTTATGTTAAATTTTTCAGAAAAGCTGATAATTGTGATACGAATTATTATCAGCAAAAAACAACTATCATCAATCAACAACCCGAAAAAGACAAACTATTGTTTATCAATCAAGTCAAATTAAACCCGAATAAAAAACATAAGAAATTATTTTCATCAATCAATGATGCAATAATTCTTTCTCATTCAAAATTTATTGATAACGGACCTGATAAAAGAAGAACAGACATTGTTTTCATCCCTATAGATTATTATGATTATGAGATGGATTCTTTTCATAAAACAATCCATAATATTTTATACAATGTTTGTTGGGGAGGATGGACTGATAAAAGAACATTTTTCGATGCTTCTCCTATCAAAGAATTTAAAAAGTTATTTAACTTTCATTATCTTGATATTATAAATTTTCCTTTGGATTGGAATAAACAGATTAATTGCACGGGGGATGATTGTAAAGAGTGGCTTGACAATTATGTTAAAAATTACATAAACACGCCTCCCGATATATATGTTTTTATTACAAAATCATACCCTTGGAGTAGTTTAACCTCCTTTTGGTATATTATTTTAAGGAAAGATGCTTGTGGTAATACTCTTTTGAGAGCTCTCGCTCGTTCCATTCTCGGAGGGAGACTTTACAATGAGTTTGATGCGGAAGATAATTATGCCGATGGAAAAGCTCTTAATAAAATATCTGACAAAAATATAACCATTTATACGGAGAGAGAGAAAATACCTTGGAAACATTGGATATCTTCAACAACGCCTCTCCCTACTCCTAACAATGTTCATTTTAAAAATTCTGTCGGTGCTTTTGAGGGAGGATATGATTACAAATACTATTATTACAGACCTCAAGAAAAATGTGTTCTTCACGGAGATCTATGGGATTTTTGTAAAGTTTGCAGAGAACACTTTACCATAACCCTCCTTAAGCATTGGATTCATCCCTTTATATCAGCCACAACAAATACTCCGACTTCTGACACACCGATAAATTCGGAAGATACCCCTATTTTAAGATTTTCAGTTACCATTGATGCCGGATTATTAGCTATGTTTGAGTCTGCTGAAATCGTATGGTTTATGGATGACAGAAAGATGAATAATTATGATGGAAAATCTTCCATAGAAATAATCACCTCTGACATTAAAGCTGGAAAACATATAGTCAAGGCTGCTATAATAGGGCAAGTAAGAGGAACCGAAGGATTTATCAGAAAATATATTGACACAAATTTTTATTATTCTTTCAATGAATTTGAAATTTCAAAAGGGAGATACAGAAGAGACAGATGAAAAATTTAATAAGGTTAACTCTCATATTCTTTTTTATCTCAGTTTTCCTTTCTGCCGAAACAGATAATCCGTTTCTTTCGTTAAATTTTAATCTCGGCTTTTCCTTTATAGGACAACGGGGAAATAATTCTGAATATATATCTTCCGTTAACCCTTTTCCTCTGACTCCCTCCCATTCGGTAACATCCGTAGGTGGTAATATCAATCTTAGATTAAGAAAAAAACTCATTCTGGGATTAAACATGGAATATTCAATGAATAAAAAACTTTCATTGATTGATCCTTCAGATCAAGATGAATTGGTTGTTGATTCAATTGATTTTTATAATTTTTTTATCGATTTAAAATATATGTTTAGTTTATTCAATCTTAATTCTTTTATTTCCTTTGGTGCCGGAAACAATATCACAAAAGGGTGTGATGAAACATGGGCAACAACAAAAAAAGGCTATAAAATTTTTCTTCCGGAAATTGATTCAAGAACTTCTCCTATTATGGTAATAACAGCCGGTATAATTTTTCCTCTTTCGGATACTCTTAATATTTTCACCGATGCTTCCTCTTACTATTTAATAAATGAGAAAATATCAATGTTCAGAATTTCGTTGGGATTATCCTTTACGATAATAGATGATGCCAGGGAACAAAAATGAATCTTGAATCACCAAAATATCCCATTATCAAACCTGACAGAAGACTTAGGGCAAGAGCAAGAAAAGATTATAAAGAGAGAAGGGAAACCATTAGATACAGATCCAGTTTTCCGGTTAAAATATACATAGGAAACGGGAAAAATAAAAAGGTCTATGATGCCGTTGCTTATGATATTTCAGACGGTGGAATGCTTATAGGTGGTATTAATATACCTGAAAATGAGAATAGAATAAATATAAAATTCAGAATCCCTGACGGAACAATGCCCGAGCAATATTCTCAAGGAGTATTCAAACTAAAGGGAAAAATCAGAAGAAAAGACGGAGAGAAAAATATAGGTCTTGAATTCGATGAAAAACTATCAACTTCACTTTCAAAATCTGTTTGGCAATGGCTTAAAATAATAGCGCTTTTAACGATAATCTTCACCGTCGGTCTGTTTTTTGCCGTAAAATCCCAGAATGTATATTGGTTTTGGTTTAATGTTCCGATTTTCGTATATAGTCTTGCGGTCGGATCATATCTTCTTTCAAGATATCTTTTCGCTCTGTTTTACAAACCTCCCCAACCGAGAGAGGATGAATTACCAACTGTAACAGTTATAATTCCGGCTTACAATGAAGAAGAAGAGATAATGAGAACCATCAGACAAATTATGGAAAGCGAATACCCCGAGGATAAATTATCGGTTATCGCAATAAATGACGGAAGCGCTGATAATACACTTGAAATGCTTTTAAAAGCAAAAGAGATATATCCAGATTTAATAGTTATAGATTTCGGAGAAAACAGAGGGAAAAGAGAAGCGATGGCCACCGGTGTCAGAATGGCAAAAAGTGAAATCGTTGTTTTTGTTGATTCTGACAGTTTTCTTTATCCCGATGCAATTAGGAATATTGTGGATGGTTTCACGGATGAAAAAGTAGCTGGTGTCTGCGGGCATTGTGATGTTGAAAATATATGGGCGAATACACTAACCAAAATGCAGGCTGTCAGATATTACATTAGTTTTATAATAATGAAAGCCGCTGAAAGTGTTTTTGACTCTGTTACCTGTTTATCCGGACCTCTTGCAGCATATAAAAAAAACATAGTTATGGAAGTTCTTGATGATTGGGAGCATCAAAAGGCTTTCGGTAATCAGGCAACATTCGGAGATGACAGAAGTCTTACAACTTTTCTTTTGAAAAAATATAAAGTTATATATGATTCACGAGCGATTACCACCACAATCGTTCCGGAAAAATACAAACAATTTTTCAAACAACAAGCTCGTTGGAAAAGGTCATGGTTCAGAGAAAGCATGAGAGCTTCTTTGTTTATGTGGAAAAAACAACCTCTGATGGCATTATCTTTTTATCTCGGGTTCCTTCTTCCTCTTCTCGGACCTTTTGTTGTCGTCAGAGCGATGCTATGGGTCCCTATCATAGGACACGGAACCCCTTTTACATACCTTTTCGGGATAGTCCTTATGAGCGCTTTAATGTCAAGTGCATATCTATTTCTGCGTAAATCAAAATTATGGGTGTATTCATTCACCTTTAATTTTTTTTATATGTTCGTCCTTATATGGCAACTTCCCTGGGCTGTTTTAACCTTCTGGACAAGTGGTTGGGGAACAAGAAAGAAAAAGAAAAAATTAGAGAGTTTTTAAATGAAAAAAATCTTAGTTTGGCTACAGATAATTGCGGTAATTATCATTGTAGTTTTGGTTTTATATAAGCAATTCAAACCCATACCGGCACCCGACCATAACCCCTCTCTTTGGCGTTCGTGGGATGGTTTCCTCGCCATATCTTATTCCGGAATTTCAAATAAAAAAGGAAAGGGAAATATAAATCGAAAAAAACTTTATGAAGAATTAAAAGCATTGAAAGCAGCCGGTTATAAAACAATAAGTCCGAAAGATATAATTAATTTCCTTGATAAAAAACATGCTTTACCTAAAAAAGCTATTTTCATAATGTTTGAAGAAGACAGAAAAGAGAGTTATCTCTATGCAAGAGAGATGTTAAATAATCTCGGTTTCCTCGCAACAATGGCTGTCCCTACAACCCTTATTAAAAAAGGGGGAGTTTATCTTAAGGAATCCGAACTTAGAAAACTTGCTAAGGATCCCCATTGGTCACTTGCAAGCATGGGTGATAGAGCCATTATAGGTGTTCAAATTGATTCAAAAGGAACAATAGATCATTTTTTAAGTCACAGAGCTTATGTTAAGGATAGAATGGAGAATGATATTGAATTCAGAGCCCGTATCATTAAAGATTACAGTTTATCCAAATCTTACTTATCAAAAATCAGCGGAACCCCCGTTGAAACTTACTTATATCCATACTCTGATCCGGGAACAGGAAGAAACGCTGATCCTATTGCGGAAGAGCTTAATATAAGAGCCGTTAAGAATTTCTATAAACTTGCTTTTGTTAATTCAAATAATCCCTTAAACGGACCGGAATCAAATCCTTATACTCTCAGCAGGCTTAGGATACCTCATACTTGGGATGTAAAAAAATTCATAACGGAACTTAATAATTTTTTGCCAAGAAAACAAATTGATAAGGAGATTGCCGGAGATAATCTTTGGATAAAAAACGGAATAATAAAGAGAGCGGGATATCTTCTCTACCCGAAATCAAATCTTTGGCTTAAAGGGAGCGATACATGGAATGATATAAAACTTTCCTTAAAAGTAACTCTTCTACCCGGAGCCAATTTTATTATTTTTACAAGATACACTTCAAATGATTCATTTTTCTCCGTAGGACTTGATAATAGATTTATTTATGTTCGTGAGAAAATCAAAGATTCATACCAAACTCTTTTAAGAAAACCCATATCTTCTTCAGAAACAAATTTTCATAATATTAAAATAGTTTTAAAAGGTAATAGAGCCATGGTTTGGGATAATGGTGAACTTATTTCCAATCCCATTCCAATTTCTTCGGCAACAAATAGAGGCAGGATTGGTTTCCTTGCACAAAAAGCTCCGGTTAAACTCCTTGATTTTGAAGCAAGTAAATTGAATGAATTATTTGTATTTTCAGATGACTATCAATCTTTATCCCGTCATTTAAAAGAAAAAGTAAGCACAATAATTCCATTATGGTATTCGGATAAAAAAACCTCTATAACCAATAAAACTGATTCATCCCCCGAAAACAATATTAATTATAAAATATTCATAGGTTTGTATAATAAATCAATCGAAGCGGATGCTGTCATCAATTATTTGCAAGGATTCTGGTTCAAGCCGAAAAAGCATGAATTATTCGATAAATTCGGGAATAAGATGACCGAAGTTTATCTTGGCCCCTTTTCCGAGATTAATGTAGCTAAATTAAAATACGATAAATTAAAGAATATGGGGTATGAAATCCAATTAAAAAAAATATATATAAATAATAAAATTCAAAATAAGTCTCAAAAGAAAACCTCAAATACAGTAAAAAATATTTATTTTATCAATGTAGGTGAATATAATTCTTTAAAAGATTCTCAAAAATTATATAATAATCTTAAAACTTCAGGATTTTCAATAAAATTAAATAAATTAAATGATAATAATCATAAGATTCAACTTTTGCTCGGACCTTATGAAAATATAAATGATGCAAAAAAATTAATCACTCTTTTGAAAAAAGATAAGGGGATAAAAGGAAAACTTATAATAAAGATTTCGGAAGAAAATATTATAAAAAAACAAGAAACTGATGCGATTGATAACGGGAAAACTTTGAAAAATAAAATAAACTCCTTCCCAATCTCTTTAAAAATCGGTGATTATACAAACCCGATAAATTCTTCGGCAATTTATGATTTACTTAAAAACAGTGATTTTCCCGTCTATGAGCGAGAATATAATATTAACGAAACAAATAAGGTAATTGAAATTTTCGTAGGTCCCTATACCAATTATTCTTCAATAAAAAATGCAATCTCCGTTCTTAATAAAATGGGTTTTACCCCTTCGATTACAATGATTATTCTTGATGAAAACAAAAAGCTTAATCTTTTAAAAGCTGCCTCAGCAGGAATAATAACATCACCTATTATTAAAATAAACAGCAGATTAAATAAACAAGCCGCTGAACATCTTGTCAGATCTATTCTCGACGAACTCAATCCTCCCGCCGTCAAATTATTATTAACAAGTTTTACAATATACGGACTTAACAGTGAACTTCATAAAGCTTTTCATAAATTCGGATTCAAATTAATAAGAATCATAACTCCTGAAATGGCGATTAAATTTGCAAAGGAAAATCAAAAACTTTATAATGATTTACTTCTAATTAAAGGTGATAAATCAAAGATAATAAGAGCCATAAACATTCTTTTAAAATCGGTTCCCAAGGAAAACATTATAGTAGATTCTAAATTAAAAGGGAAATCTTTCGTGGGGATAAAAAGGTTCATAAGTGTAAACTAATGGAGTATTAAATGTATTTGAATAAAAAAATCATAATTGTTGTTTGGAGTTTTATTATACTTTTAACACCCGCTATCATACAAGCGTCAAAGAACAAAACGATAAAATACAATCTTTCCGCAGTCAGACTTGTCCATCTTTCAAGAGAAAGCATGGCTAATAAAAACAGAAAAGAGGGATTTAACTATGCACTAAAAGCCGTGGAAGCGGATCCGGCTTATGCTCCCGCATGGAAACAACTCGGTAGAATATATATGCTTAAAGGAAACTATCCCAAAGCCCTCGAATGTTTTCAAACTGTTTTGGATTTAACTCCGGAAGAACCCGATGTTCAAAACTGGATTTTATCATCAATAGAACGGTTGTTAAACCTTTCCGACTACCCTGAAGTTGAAAAATTTCTCGCTTTATGGGAAGGCAAGAGTAAGAACTTAGGGGCAAAGGGTGCAATTTTAGCAATGAGAAAAATCGTTTACGGAAAATTGGATGAAGCGGAGCGGATTTTATCTGATGTTTTAACAATAAAACATGAAGTTAAATCTCTTTATGCTTTAACTTGGGTTCAATTGGGAATCCGTTATTTAAAGATTAACGAGTATAATAAAGGGATATCAGCATTAAAAAGATCTCTTGAGATTAAACCTAATTGGGTCCCTGCACTAAGAGAACTCGGATGGGCATACCGAAATAAAGGGGAAAATGGAAAAGCTGCCGATGAATGGGAAAAAATACTTAAAATAACACCTCAAAATAGTAGAGTTCTCGAATGGATTGTTAAAGCAAGAATAGATGATAAGGATTATAATTCCGCATTAAATAGTATAAACAATTTATTAAAAATACAGGATAATAATAATAAAGCATTATCATTAAAACTTATGATTTTACATCTCCTAAATAAAAAAGATGAAATCAACCTTTTGGAAAAAGAGATATTAAAATCAAAAGATGGTTTAAAGATAATAGCTCTATCTAAAGTTGATATTTCAATATCAAAAAATGAATTTAAAGATGCTTGTGCCATTCTTGAAAACCTTAAATCCAAATATCCGAATGATCGCAAATTAATAAAACTTCTTAAAAAAACTTATCTTAATTGGAGTTCGGCAGTTACCAGTAAAGAGGCTCTCTACCCTATGAAGCAACTTGTCCGCTTATCACCGGAAAATCCGTCATACTGGAGAGACTATGGTTGGAGTCTTTGGATGAACAACAAAAAAAAGGAAGCGATAAAGGCTTGGGATACTTCAATTAAATATCATCTTCCCGACAAAGAAAGACTCATTTTTTTAGTAATAGCACAAATTGCCGAGGATAATAATATTGAGGAAGCGATATCACTCTTTAAAAAATGGAGTCCGGGTTCAAAATTTTTGCCTCTCGGACTTTCCTTAATAAAGAACACAAGATTCAGAGGTGCAAAAGTTATATTAAAGGCTGCTCTTAATAATGGAGAAGACCCTGTTACTTCCGGATTTTACCTTGCTTATGCTGAAGCTAATGCTGATGAATGTGCCCCTGTTCCCGAACATCTTAAACCATTTATAGATAATTTTTCAGATTCAATATCCGACGAAAAACTAAAGATTTTTCTTGACACACTAAATATGTGCACTCAAGAAGACGGCATTATCGATATTTTTGAAAATAAAAGAATTCAAGATATATTATCTTTAAAACCCGATTTTAACAACCAGTTGACAGATATAATGATTGCAAAGGCTGTTGATTTAAGACACAGGGGAAAACAACAAAAATCTCTTGCTCTTTTTAAGGAGATTTTGCGAAGAGATCCTAATCGACCCGATATATGGGCGATGGCTGTCAGATTAGCGGAAGATATGAAAAATATCAAGGAAGCAAAAGATATAATGAGAGATCTTCTGCTTCGTTCAACATCAGATATTGTAAGAGAGGGGATAAGAGCAAAAATAGCTCTTGATAACAATAACCTTGAAGAAGCTGTAAAACACTTTTACAAAAGTCTTAATTCTGGCCCCAATCAACCTGACCTAAGGATAGATCTTTTTAATGTTTTGTTAAAATTATACCGTTTTGATGAAGCAAGAAAACAAATTGATTGGTTTGAATCTAAAATAGAGGTTGGGGATGTAACTACCAAAAGTATCCTTGCGGATATGTATTATATGATAGGAGAAAGGGATAAAGCATATGAACTTTGGCAGGAGCTTTATATGACTTATCCTAATACTGCCGTGTATGCCGTTGGAGCTGCAAATGCTATGTTTAATACTTGTAATGGAGATGATGCCATTGATATTTTGGAACAATTTTTATCAAACCATTATGATTCAAACGCTTATGAGCTTTATGCTGACATACTACTTTCAAAAAAACAATTTAAAAAAGCATTAAAGATAACTGATAAAGCTCTCAAGAAAAAAGTGATAAAAGGGATACTCAGGGCAAAAGCTGAAATAGCCGAGATTTTGAAAGAATATAAAATCGCTCTTAAGGCTTCCGAAGATTATCTTAAAATAGATCCATCCAATGTATCTATTTTAAGAATAAAGGGAGATTCTCTGCTTTATCTTGAAAAACTCAATAATGCCCGCAAATTTTATAAAAGACTATTTAAAAGCAACAAACAGTTTTTACCAGCTTTATTGGGATTAAAAGACCTTTCTTCAATGGAGGAAAAAACCGAATTATCTCTTAAATATATAAAAACAATAGTCAAACAAAGGCCTTGGGATATAACTGCAAAAATAAAATATGCGGTCGCTCTTGCGGAAAATGATGAATATAGAGAAGCATATAAAATACTGAGAGTTCAGGCAAAAAGAGATATAAATGAAGTTGTTCCGGTTCTAATTTACAAAAATATTACAAAATGTGATTATTTTGGAAAGATATCACTTGATAAAGTTATAGCACAATTGACAGCTTTAAAAGCAAACGGTTATCATTTTGTTTTGCCCCCCGAATTAAATAAACTTCCACTGACAGAAAAAAGAGTTATAATCGTTTTTCAAGATCCATCTCCCAAGATATTAAAAAAACTTGATAAAGAGATAGAAAAACTCGGTATAAGAGCTGTTTTAGGGTTTAATACAAATTCTCCATTAAAAAATTTACCCGATATTTTAAAAAGCGGACATTGGATAATAGCATCAACAGGCCCTTTGAATTTTGAAAGACTGCCTATAGACTCAAAAGGAACACTTGGAAATCCTTTTACACACAGATTATTCATAAATAATAAAAAAGAGAGTTATAAAGAGATGTTTATAAGAGTGGATAAATTACTTAGAAGAGCTTCAAATGCTCTCGGTAAAACTTATAAACACATATTTATTTATCCCGAAGGTGATTACGGTCAATATTCACTTAATACTGATGATAAAGCAATTAAAACATTATATAATACTGTTAAACAAAATTTTAATTATGCAATAGCATATGATACTAACGGATTTGCCGATATTAACTATGATAATGTCAGACTTTGCGGGAAACTTGTTCCCCCTCTTTGGACAACAAGAGACCTCATGATTCATCTTGCCGAAAACAATCCTCTTGTAAAGGCAAGACTTGAACTTGCAAAAGTTCTGTATTGGCAGAGTCAACATGAAAGGGCAAACATAAAATTCAAAGATGCAAAAAATGTCGGTGCGAATATAGTTGAAGTTTTATTTAATTGGGGTTCAAATCTTGATATGGAGGGTGATCTTCCGAACGGATTAAAAAAACTCAGACAAGCTAATAAACTTGCCCCGAAAGATAAAAGGATAATGAAAGCTTTAAAAAGAGCTGAAAACAGAAAACATCTTTTCTTCAAACCTTATTATGATACATGGGAAGATAGTGATAATCGAAGTTATTGGGGATACGGCGGTTCGATAGAAAAATATCTCAGTGATAATTTTCAACTTAATTTTTTCGGGAATAGAAATCATTGGGAAAGAACAGGTTTTGGTTTTGAAGAGGGAACAAGATATGGTGCCGGGTTTAAATACCATTTTGCAGAAGAGAGATGGTTTAATTTCAAATTATGGTATCTTGACATGGATATTGCACAGGATCATGTGGGGGGACAACTTGCTTTTCACATTCCAAATGCCAAATGGGGAGGACATTTTGATATTGAAGTTGCCCATGAAGAGATAGAAACAGTTGAAGCAATAAGAGATAAAATATATTCAAACCGATTTACCCTTTTTACATACTCAAGAATTCAGGATATGTGGGATCTTTTTGTTAATTTATCTTACAAACACAATACAGACTCAAATGATATTATTTTCCTTTACGGGAGATTTTACAGAAGATTTAAAGAATGGCCTTTTCTCGGAATAGGCTATCTATTCAGATTCGGTGATAGTGATTTTGATCCGTATCAATATTATGCACCCGAACAACTTCAACAACATCAAATTTACGGAACTTCACGGGGTGAATTCGGCTTTATCCATTATAGTGTAACAGCTCAAGCAGGTTACGCGAGAGAAAGAAGAGAACCTTGGAAATTCGTTTGGGGATTAAGAGCTGAAGTTGATCTTACAATATTACCTATTTTAATAATAAACGGAAGTTATATAAGACAGGATTCACCTCGCTACAGAATGACCGAATATAAAATCGGTTTGACTCTAAGAATTTTTTGATATAAAACTTATTATATTATTTTTTTCTTTTTAATTTTTCAACCGCTTCCGATACAGTGTAAAATTTCACTTTTTTAGCCGCATATTTTATAAGTTCTTCAAAATATGACCTTTGCATCCCGTAGCAAGGTCCTACAATAAATTTTGTTCCTGATTTTGCCACATTCTTTAAATTATTATTATCAATTAATATCTTTCTTCCGCTAAACCCCTTTACTTTCAAATCCGTATTTTGAATTCTTGTATTTGTATCGGGAACAAGACATAGAGCATTATGGTTCAATGGTTTAAAATCATCTTTTGCAATTATATAATCGTCCCCCACTGAAATAATTTCACCTTTTATATAATGATCCTCTTCAAATATTTCATGACTGTAAACAAACATTATCTTATCCTGCATTTTGGCAAAATTTATCCACATCTTTACCTGTCTTAACGGAATATAATAACCCAAATCAATAGAAGTTCCGGGATAGGATTTGTCATTATAAAGCTTATTTGTCAAAGGTAACGGACTGTATCTTCTGAAGCTATTAAATTTTTCATAGGCAATCTTTGAAGTCAACTCATTAAAAGAGTTAAAAGGGAAAACTATTGAACGGATACGATTAATACCATTTGACTGAAACTCGGATATTGATTTTTCCACCTCATCCTTTAACCATCTATCAATACCGTATTTTTCAACATATTTTGCAGAATTAAAATGATGATAAGTATGAGTTCCTATCTCCCATTTATAATAATTTTGCAATTTTCTTAAATCATCGAAAGTTAAGTATCCACTGTGAACTCTTTGGTTATTCACAAATACTGTCGCAACGCCTCCGACTTTTTGTAATTCGGGAGCAGCAATATTAATCCAGCTCGGATACCCGTCATCAAATGCTATTGATATCCCCCCCCTCTTTTGTTGAGCGGGTAATATCATAACAAATGCTATCAGATAAATAATAAATAAGATATAAATTCTATTTTTCATATTCCCTCCGTTTTTTCTTGTATTTCCTTATCAGGCTATACAATGAATTATCATTAGAACCGAGATACCAAAGCATAATTTCTCCGTATTCAGCTTTTATGGCTGCTTCTATTTTTTCTTCCAAACTAATCGGATCATCAAACCAAAGTTCATCTCCGTTTTTATCTTTAATATACGGAACTCTTGATTTTCTTTCCCTTTTTAAATTCACTGAGTTCAGATACTTTTGAGATTCTTTCCATGAGTATCTTATTATATTTTTATTTTTATGCCAATAAAACCCTTTTAGTGCAATTGCAATAGAGGGGCATCCCTTTGCATCTCCTTCAACCCTCTCTTTTAATTTCTTAATAAATTTTGGCGTTGACCTTGGGCCGGGACCCGTAAAATTACCGTGTAAATTATAACTCATAACAATGAGATTCATTGTCCCCCAATAAGGAAGAGGACCTTTTGTCGGTTCGATGATTATTTTAAGTTTTTTATTCTCACTTTTCAATGCCGCGGATAATTCAATAAGATAATTTTGGTAACCTCTCTCTTCTGACTTTTTTATATTTTCAAAATCAAGATCAAGTCCCTTAAAACCGAATTTGTTCATGATTTTTATAATCGAATCTATATTTTTCTTTCTTATTTTATGGTTATAGAAAATTTTTCTTAATATTCCGATATCCTTTAGTATTGTTTTCTTTTTCCCCCTTCTTAAATCATTAACTATTGTTATCCAAGGGGAAAACCCCTTCTTTTTCGACAATTTTATGAATTTTATAATCTGCCTATGACTTAAACCGTCAATAACAGCCTCCCCTTTTTCATTAAGTTCAAGAGAAAAAAGTGAAATTCTGTCAAATAGATCTCCATGGGTTTCAACCTCTTCAAAACCTGAACTATCCCAATACACCACCCAACCTCCGAGACCTATCGTAGATGCAATCGCCACACCTTTTAATAAAAAAAGCGATATTAGTATAATTACAAATTTTTTGAATATTATATTAAATATCTCTATTAGAATATTAATTTTAACTTTTTCATTATACTGATTTAAAGACATCTGCAATTATACATCATATTGTTTTGCTTGACAATTTAATAAATCAATCTTTTAAATAATTTTTTAAACTTTCTATTGACAAATTTTAAAATTTCATAGATAATTAACCCTTGCGGGCATAGCTCAGTGGTAGAGTATCAGCTTCCCAAGCTGAGTGTCGCGGGTTCAAATCCCGTTGCCCGCTAAAATAAATTATAAGAGAGGATAAAATGGGATTTATATCTAACAAACCAAAAAAAGTTTCAAATTCAGGTAATGATTTTGATAATCATTACTCATCGCAAGGGATATCTTCTGAAAAAACCATTATCGGTAAAACCATTAAAATAGAGGGCGAAGTTAAATCTGACGAAGATGTTATCATAGAAGGTAAAGTAAGCGGCAAAGTGGAAGTCGGCAAAACTCTTACCATCGGAAAGCACGGTTATGTAAACGCAGAAATATCAGCTCGTATTGTCAGAATTCTCGGAAAAGTTGAAGGTGATGTAAAAGCTATCTATAAAGTTGAGATTGTTCCCGAAGGTAAACTTTACGGAAACATTAAAGCTCCTAAGATTGTTATTGCGGAAGGGGCATTATTCAAGGGAAGCGTAGAGATGAATGATAACAAGGAACTTCTTAATAAAAACAATTCTCTCGAATCACCGAAGACAACTACTGTCGAAAATAACAAACAAGGGAAAAATAATAATTCAAAAAACACTCTTTAATGAATAGAAATAAAACATGGTATTTAATAACCGATAAAAATCATAATAATGCCGCTTATAATATGGCGGTTGATGAATTAATCTTAATAAAATCAGAAGAAAATAAAGATACTACATTTTTAAGATTTTACGGATGGAACCCACCCTCAATTTCAATAGGAAGATCTCAGAAACATAAAAAAGTCGCAAATTTAGAACTTCTTAAAAAATACGGAATAGACCTTGTCAGAAGGCCGACAGGAGGAAAAACTGTTCTTCATTATGATGAATTAACCTATTCAATAGCTTCATCGGATAATATCTTTATGAGTTTCACATCAATACGGGATGTATATAATTTGTTAGCGAAAGCTTTGCTTAAAGGGCTTCAAAATCTTGAGCTTGACGCCGAGATCATTAGTAAGGATCCTAAAGGATTGGTAAAAACAGATATGCCCTGTTTTTCATATCCCACCCGAGATGAAATCGTTATCAAAGGGAAAAAAATAATTGGTAGTGCACAAAAAAGATCTAAAACCGCTTTCCTTCAACATGGTTCAATCCCTGTAAAAGACAGAAGAGAACTCTATGCGGAGATTACAGGTGTGGATAAACAGATTCTCCTTGATTCCATGACAAGTATTGAGCTTGAAATCGGAGATACTGATTTTCATATAATAAGAGACTCTTTTGTAAAAGGATTTAAGGATGAATTTAAAATTGATTTTAAGGAATATGTTTTTGATAAAGAGGATATTAAAACAATTAATTCTCTTATCAATAATAAATATTCCTCTATTGATTGGAATTACGAGCTCTAAGCTATTTTCAACAGAATATTTAATCCAAATCCATACGATAAAACAAAAAGATATTAAAGTTTTTAAAGAACAACTTATCAAATATAGAGAAATCGGTTTTTCAGGAGCAATAATAAGAGTTTTTCAAAACAGAGATGATAGTTATCACTATATATCCCCTATATTAAACAAGAAAGGAGTTTATTTTTCAAACAATGAAAGGACTCCTACAATATCCCCGATTATTAATAAACTAACCTCTGATTATAATATTCCCGATTTTAAAACAATTGTTTGGATGAGCACAAGAAGGATGGATTGGGTCAATGGGAAAAGATTCGGAAAATATCTTATTCTTCAGAATAAGCAAAATCAAAAAAATATTTTATCTTATTTTAAAAGTTTAGCTAATTTCAAAATAGCTGGAATATTAATTCAAGATGACTTGGTTATAAAGAAAAAAGAGGAAAATTTTTTGGGAGTAAAAAATAAAAAAGAGATAATTCTTCAATACCTTCAAAATATAAAAAAAATTATCGGCAAAAAAGAACTTATAACAAATATCTATTATGAAGTCCCGTATAATTCGGCAATAGGAGACAGCTGGTACGGACAAAATATGGATGATTTTTTTAATGTCGGAGTTGATAGTGTTGCGATAATGCTATACCAAAAACAAATCCAAAGAGAGTTAAAATTAAATGATACAAAATTATATCAATATATAAATAAAATCATAAATAATCTAAAACCTTATGCTGAAAAAACTTATATAAAACTTCAAATAACAGATTTTAAAACCGGGAAATTCATAAAAATAGACAGATTATTGAAAATAATTAATCTTATCCCCGATAATTTCAAAGGGATTATATTCACCCCCGTTAGAACCGATAAATTTACATATCTCTATTTAAAATCATTAATCGGTAGGATAAAAAAATAAATTACGGTTAAAAAATTATCCAAAAAATTAAAAACCGGATTACTTCTCTTAAAACTTTTATCTATTATATTAAATATTAAATAAAAAAAGGGGGAGCAAAACCGCTCCCCCTTATATTTTTCAGCTTTTCCTATTAAACGATTCCATAAGCAAGCATTGCATTAGCTACTTTTAAGAAGCCGGCAATATTTGCTCCATAGAGATAGTTTCCTTTATGTCCATATGCTTCAGCAGCTTCAAGTGAATTCTTATGAATACTCTTCATAATATTAAGAAGTTTTGCATCCACCTCTTCTCTTGTCCACTGAAGTCTCAAACTGTTCTGACTCATTTCAAGACCTGATACCGCGACACCACCTGCGTTTGCCGCTTTTGCAGGACCGTAAAGAACATTATTATCAATATAAATCTTGATTGCATCAAGAGTTGAAGGCATATTTGCACCTTCGGATACACATACTACGCCGTTTTTAACGAGTGCATCAGCGTGATCTCCGTTAATTTCATTTTGAGTTGCCGAAGGAAGTGCCACATCAGCTTTAATACCTTGCTCTTTTACTACATCCCAAACACTTTTACCTGCATAATAATCAACTCCGTATTTATCAGCATACTCTTTTACTCTTCCTCTTTTTACATTTTTGAGTTCCATTAGGAAATCCCATTTTTCCCCTTTGATACCATCCATATCAACAACTGTTCCCGATGAATCGGAAATTGTGATTACTTTTCCACCGAGTTCATTGATTTTCTGGATTGTATATTGGGCAACATTTCCGGATCCACTTACGATGACTGTTTTACCTGAAAAATCCAATCCTCTTGTTGCGAGCATCTCTGCCGCAAAATAAACATTACCATAACCTGTTGCTTCGGGTCTGATTAAGCTTCCGCCCCAGCCGTATGCTTTACCTGTTAGGACTCCGCCTGAATGCTCATTGGTTATTTTTTTATACATACCAAGCATATAACCGATCTCTCTTCCTCCGACTCCGATATCTCCGGCGGGAACATCCGTGTTAGGTCCGATGTGTCTGAAAAGTTCTCTCATAAAAGAATATGTAAATCTCATAACCTCTGCATCCGATTTTCCTTTAGGATCAAAATCAGATCCACCTTTTGCTCCACCCATGGGAAGGGTAGTCAAAGCATTTTTGAAAATCTGCTCAAAACCCAAGAATTTAATAATTCCTTCATAGACCGAAGGATGAAATCTCAAACCACCCTTATAAGGTCCGATTGCATTATTAAACTCAATTCTCATCCCTCTGTTTACCTGAACATTTCCTTCATCATCTTCCCAAGGAACTCTGAAAATAACCTGTCTATCAGGTTCCACGATTCTGTCATAAATTTTAGCTTTGACAAATTCGGGATGTTTCTCAACGGTAGGTTCAAGAGTTGTTAAAACCTCTTCGACCGCCTGATGGAATTCAGGCTGTGCCGGATTTTTTACTTTAACTTTTGCGATTACATCACTAATAACTGACATATAATACCTCCTTTGATATTTAATTGATTTATTAAAATTCTTTGATTTGTAATGTTCATTGATAATTATATCAAATTAAAATCTATTGTCAATAATTTTTCAAAAAAAAACGGACAAACCTTATATCTTTAAACTCACTCTTTGGTTTATGATTCTTGTTTTAACTCTGTTTATTATAGAAAAGATTCTTTAAAAAAATATTCAAGTTCTATTTAAGATTTATTAGATTTCTTTCAAGATACTAAGAGAAATTCAATGAATAGTTTTCAGTTTCCGTATTCTTTTAACTTTATCATAGCCCTATTATCTTATATACCGTAAAAAATTGATTTCCGGAATTATCGTATCTTATCGTATATAGTCTTTTATTTTTTATTTTTTGATAACCACTGTTTGCTTTACTATATACGGGAAGAGGAATACTACATAAAAGCCACCCTTTTTCATTAAATATCTCATGGATATAATTTCCCGAATGATTATCTATTTCATAGGTTTGAACAAATATATAACCAGCATCCGATAAAGTCATCGTATGAAAAGGGGGAAGATATTTCGGAAAATAAAATTTGTTTTTTATCTCTTTCATGAATCCCCGTTTAAATAATGATTCGAATTCCTTAATATATCTTTCATAAGGTTTTATTTTTTTATAATTCACTCTTATTATTTTTTTAATCAATTTACCGTTCAAATTATAAACTCTAATCTCATAACCATCCTGCTGTGAAAAAGAATATATTTTTGAGTTCCTTACCATAAAACCCATATTGCCATAAACAGCAGGTATTTTATCCCCCGTAGTAAAAGGATTATCCATCTTTCTTTTACTCAGAACCACCAATAATTTATTATCTTTTGAATATAAAACATTTTCTATAAACAGAGTTTTTTTCTCTAAAAATGATTTCTCCTTTATATAATTTCCGTTTTCCAGGACATAGAAATTCGGCGAATTATAACCAGCTCTCTTTTTCTCTTTTATAAAATTTCCTTCACTATCAAAATAAATAACTTTCATATTTCCGCTATCGCAAATAACAAGTCTCCCTCTTCCATCAAAATACATTGAAGAAACTTCCGCTATCTCCTCAGGACCTTGTCCTATTTTCCCGAAATTTTTAATAAATTTACCTTTATTGTCAAAAATAAAAATACCTGATTTATCCGAAAAAAAGTATATATACCCTATTTTTGAAACCGCGAAAGTTCCGAATTCTGCAAATTTCTTATCTAATAATTTATCGCTGATACCTATTTCAAATTCTTTTTCAAGTTTTGGACATCTTCCGTCATTTTTTAAAAAGGAATAGTTTTTGATAATTTTAATACCATTTTTATTCTCAATTTCATAAGATTTTTCTGTTTTAGCACAGAACCCGAAAATCAAAACAAAAATAAAAAAACACAATTTTTTCATTTTATTACTCCTTTGCTCCTCTTTTTTAAATATACCTTCTTACTCTTTTTTTATATTTACGATATTTTTCACCATGAAGATTCTCAAGATATTTTTCCTCTTTTAAAATCATAAGATGAAAAAGGATGATTGTGATTATCACTGTTATAAACAAAATGAGCGATGGAAGAGATAACAGCATACCGATTAAAACCAAATCATATGAAAGAAAATAGGGATTCCTTGATATTTTGTATAAACCTGTTTCTATAAGCTCTGTTTTTTCATTTTCATCAACCCCTATTCTCCAGGATTTTTTCATATTCAAAGATGAGAGAATACTTATTATTAATCCCATAGAGATTAAAAAAGCCCCTATTGCCCTTAAAACAGGGGAAAAACCTATTATAAAAAGATACTTTCCTATCTCCGGAAATAAAAGATAAAACAGGAATATAACCGAAGATAAACCTGCGAAAAAAACCGAGCTGTTTACAAGCGAATTTTTCGCTTTAACAGGCTTTCTTAATTCTTTGGATAATAGATAAGCCCTTAAAAAGAAAAACAGGTAAAAAACAAATATTAAAAATATCAAAAAATATCTCATTGTCTTAATATGATATCATCTTTTCCGAATATTTTAATATTGATGCTTACAGGTTTTCCCTGATTCCCGTTCTCATCTATTATCTCTATCTTATGGATTCCCTGTTTAGCCGAATAAAACATTTTAAATCCTTTTCCTATGAATCTGTTATCCACAAACCAATAAACACTCATATCGGATTTAAGAGGGATTTTTCTCTTTTCAATATTTGTGTTTCCGGGGAAAATAAAAACTTGTTTATCTTCGGGAAATATTATCTTTGCTGTTTTATAATTTGACACATCTCCGCATCTTCTATCCCGAGCGGGAAGTTTTTCAAGAAGAATCCCCCTTTTACGATACCAAAAGGCTATATCCGGAGGATAAACTCTGAAAATCTTTTCTTCGTAATCCTCCTTGTCATTCATAACGGATGGACAAACTATTTTACCGGTTTTTTTGTCAATAAAAAATTTTTTATGATAGGGACATTTTTTTCGTGGAACTCTGTTTTTCAAAACCAATACCTGTTTCAGATTCTTTTCCCCTTCGATGGGAAGCATCCCCGAATACCTGCAAACCTCTATCTTTATCAAATCATTGGGCTTTTTAAACCATTTCTCTCCTCTGCCTCTGTTTTTGAGAAAATTAAAAATCTCAAATAAAAGGGGGGTGGCTATCCTTGCTCCGACAATATCGGCTGAACTTTCATTGTCAAAATTGCCGCTCCAGACCCCTACGGTAAAATCGGGATTATATCCCACACTCCAAGCATCAAAATGGCCGTAAGATGTCCCGGTTTTCCATGCTATTATGGGGATATTTTCAATATATCTCCAGCTTTCGGGGAAATCAGGTCTCTGATGCTCTGACAGGATTTTCGAGATAAGATAAGTTGTCCCGGGGGAATAAATCTTTCTCCCTCTTAACCCCTTTTCCCCTTTCAGGTATCTTATATCATAAAGTTTTCCGCCGAGAGGGAAAACAGTGTAAGCTCTTGTAAGCTCGAGAAGATTGATACTGCATCCTCCGAGAATAATGGATAATCCGTAATTATCAAATGATTTGAGAGAATTGAATTTTAATCTTCCGAGTAGATTATAAAATTTCTCAAGACCAACCTCTTTTAAAAGATTTACCGCGGGAACATTTAAGGATTGGGCGAGAGCTGTTTTTGCAGGCACAAGCCCTCTGTATATATCTTTATAATTCTTAGGAGCATAAGCTTTAAACTCTATGGGGATATCTTTTAAAAGTGTATCCGTGTTTAAAAATCCGTTTTCTATCGCAAAGGCATAGAGAAAAGGTTTGAGAGTTGAACCCGGAGAACGAAGGCTTAAGAACCCTTTTATCTGCCCTCCGTTTTTATCAAAATAATCCTGAGAGCCTATGATAGCTTCAAATGTTTTTTCTCTGTTATTTATCACTACTACCGAGAGATTTTTCACCATAAGATTTTTTATGGATTGATAATAATTTTTTACTATTTTTTCAATCCCTTTTTGAGTATTATAATCTATTGTGGTTATGAGTTTTTTGTTTTTCGGGAATTTTGTTTTTAAAAAATCGGAAAAATGGGGAATATTAAAAGGTAAAGGTTTTTTTGAGGGAAAACTTTTTATCTTTAAACCTCTTAAATAATCTGCCCTGTTAAGTATTTTTTTTGATTTGAGTTTTTTCAATAGCTTTTTATAGTATTTGAAGATTTTTTTTCTGTTTTTCCCTTTTAAATTTAAAAGATTGGGATTTTTGGGGATGATGGTTAAAAGTGCAATCTCCTGAGAGTTAAGTGCTGTAACTGGTTTTCCGAAATATATCCGCGAGGCGGCTCCTATCCCCTCTATATTTGAGCCGTAAGGAGTTATATTAAGATATATCTCCATAAGCTTTTTTTTGGAATAATGAAGTTCAAGTTGGACAGCTCTTGCAGCTTCGATAATCTTTGACAATATATTTCTGTTTTTAGGCTCCATCATCCTTGCTATCTGCATTGTGATTGTAGAGCCGCCGGAAACAACTTTTTTTGCTTTTATATTATTGATAAAAGCTCTTACTATTGATAACGGATTTATCCCGAAATGATAGAAAAAATATCTGTCTTCGGATATGAGAAAGATCTTAATTATTTTTTTCGGTATTTTGTTGTAAGGGATAAATATTCTTACTTTATCATCACCTGTCAGATAGAGTCTTGCGAGTTTACCGCTTTTATAATAAACAATCGTTGATTTTTCAGGGAAAAGTCTCTCTTTCGGCAAAGGAAAAATCCTGTCAAATAAAAACAAAATGAATAATAAAACCGCTATTATTAAAATCGGTTTTTTATATTTTCGCATATATTATTTTATTATAAATCTCCCTTTATTATTCAAGCTTCTTTTCATAGGTGAATACATAAGCTCCCCTTTGACTGGCGGCAGAACAAAATCACCTTTGCTGACAGCTCTTATGACATAATAGAAAAATCCCTGCTTTGCATTATAGTTTCCGAAAATCATCAATCTGTCATCCCTTATATCGGTATATTCGGGGATAAAAGAGGGTTTGCCGAGCCAATTAATCGGATGCTCTCTTCCGATTCGCGGATTTTCTATCTCAAATCCTGCGGGGATTCTGTCAACTATGGCAAGATTATCCAATCGTCCCATAAAACTTGTGATAGTTAATTTTACCACTATAAGGGATGCAACGGTTGTTGAATATATTCCCCCTTCCGCGGGAATAGGGGTTCCGTCCATAGTATAATATTTTCTCTCTATATTAAATCCGTTTGAGATATTTTTGTAAAAACTGTCTTTTTTTCTTCCTGAAACCGTCAAAAACAGATAAACAGGTTCACCTTTATTGATTATTTTAATATTCTCCCCATGATAATCGGCAATATTGTAAAAACCACCTGTTTTACCGATTTTCTTAACTGTTTTATCATTAACCATTATCTCAGCATTAATATCCGATAATCTCTCTTTTCTTAGAATTTTACCCAAGCCGAGAACAGACCATACAAGCTCCTGAGTTGTATAATAATATGAAGGTCTTTGTTTTAGCATTGCGACTATCTGTTTTGCATAAGTGAATTTTTCGGGAGAATCTGTTTCAGCCGTAAGATAGAGCCTGACAGCATAGCTCCTTAAAGATGAGCCATAGTATGAACTCATAAAATCCATTCCCGAATTTTCTTTGAGTATTTTCTTTCCTCTCTCATAATTTCCGAGATTTATGTATGCTCCGCCGATAAAAGCTCGTCCTTCAAGACTCATATATTTATAATAATTATCATAGTATGAATCAAGTTCTCTTTGGGTAAATCTACCGAGTTTTGTTAAAACATATATTGTATAAGCTGATCTATTGAATTGATAAATGTAATAATTGCCCTCTTTTTGTGCGGGTTTTTTGTATCTTATGGAATCTTTCAGATAATTAACTCCGTTTCTTAATACAAAATCTGGGATTTCGTATCCGTTTTGTTTTGCTTCATAAAGAAAATGCATCGCATAGGTTGAACCCCAAGCAACTTCATAACTGCCCCCTGGCCAAAATGTAAATCCGCCTGAAACAGTTTGCATTGATAGAACCCTGTTTATCCCCGCATCAACATATTTATATATGTTTTTATCTTTTAAAATATCGGGATTTATTGTATTCAAAATATCTTTCAGATACAACAGAGGAAATACGGATGAAACCGTCTGCTCTATACATCCGTAAGGATACCTTATAAGATTTTGCATAAACCCGAGCTCTTTAATATATTCGAAATTGGATATTGAAAGATTGAGATTTACCCCCGATTTCCATTTTGTAAGATCAACGGGAACAGTAAATTCTCCGTTTTCAATCTTATAAGAGTTTACTTCCTGCTCTTCAGGCATGGAATCCTTTATCGGGATATCAATCTTTTTGTCCACTTTTGTAGAATCATCGGAAGCAATAAGCTTAAATATTGCCGCCTTTTTATTTGTGTCCATAACTGAGAACATAAGATTAAATCTAACCGAACTATTCTTTTTTATCAATATCTTGGGTGGGAGTGAGGATTCGAGTTTGAGATTATCATTTGCTAACTTTAACCTGACATATTGTGAAGTCCCTTTATTATTGAATATTTCAACCGGAACCGTGAATCTGTCCCCCTTTATGAGAACTCTCGGAAGAGTGGCTTCTATCGTAATATTATCTTTTATAAAAACCGTTTTTTCACCGTTTCCGAATTTTTCCCCTGCCGTTGCCACAACCATAACCCTTAATCTACCTTGGTAATTTGGAATTTTAAATTTAACTTCCCATTCACCTCTGTTATTGAGTTGTCCTATACCCGACCATAATGATACAGGTTTTACCCTTCTTACGACAGGAGGTTTACCTTTTTTCATCACTCCTTCATCTCCGGAACCAGCTCCATTCCTTCTGTAATCTGAAAGATCAGGCAAAAGCATACCGAACATATCGTATGTCCATGTTTCAAGCCTTCTTTTCCTGAAAAAGAATCCTACGGGGTCAGGGGTGGAAAAATCTGTTATTTGAAGTATCCCCTCGTCAACCGCTGCAATTGTTATATTAACAGGTTTTTTTGATTTTGTTTTAACTTTTATTAAAAGATTTTCTCCCGGTTTTACCTTTTCGGGAGTTTTTATATCTATTTTTAACAGATTTTTGTCGGGGATTATTTTCAGAGGGGCGGTTCCGAAAGCTCTCGAAGGAAAAGGATCATTATTATCGGTTTTCTTGATTATCAAAAGGGAGATATAAACATTGGGAAGATACATGTTTTTTCTGATTTTAATCTTAATATCCTGTTTTCCCCTCTTAATATCTTTCCATTTTGAATAAAGGAGCTCATTCCCCTCGACACTTATCAAAAGTTTGCCGTCAAAAGGTGCTGTAAAACCAACCTTTACTTTATCACCTACCTCTGCAACTTTTTTATCAAGGATAAGATTCATTCTTTCGGCTGGCCTGCTCCTCTTTTCCTCTCCTCCGATATCCCACCAATAAGTGGAAAGAATTGCATCCGTGATAGCATCACCGTTTTTATCTTTTACTCTGATTCTGTATGTTCCCCAATTAGGGGTAAAAGAGATGTTGAATTTTCCGTTTGAACAATCCGTTTTTCCGCTGTCAATCAATTCTTCATAACTCACCCTTTTATATTTTGATCTCCATTCATCTCTATCATAATAATATACCCAACTGTAATCTCTCTTATATATCTCAAAAACAAGCTTTTTATTCTCTTTAATCAATTTACCGTCGGAACTTAGGATAACCCCTTTAAGCTCGGTCTTTTCCCCGCTGCCGAGGTATCCTGCGGGAGTTTCTATCCCTATATATTCTTTAAAAGGTGAATAAATCGAAGAAACTTTCCTTAAAACACTTTTCCCGCTATCCCCTTCACAAACTTCACTATCCACTAAGATTTTCATCTTCCCGGAATATTTTCCTGTCGGGATTGTAACCTTTACTTGTTTTTTACCGTTTTCATCGAGTTTACCACTCTCCTCATATATTTTGATTTGTTTAAAATCGGATATTTCTGTCCCGAAAACATATCCCGAATAATTTTTAAAACTTGTTATAATCGGAACCATGTAAGCTGTTATTTTGAATTTTCCCTCTTTAACGGGAGGTCCGAAAAGATAGTTGGCTTTAAGCGTTATTTCGGGGGTTTCATCAAGTTGAAACTCTTTCTTATTAATCTCCGCTTTAAGTTTTATTCTTTCGGGGATAAAATCCTCAAGTTTTATATAATAATATCCGATTTGTTTGTCTCCGAGAAAACATCTTACCGGATATGTTCCTGTTTTATCATAATCAGAGAATGCTATTTTCCATTCCATCATTCCGTTTGCATTAGGCTTACCTTTCAGGATTTTTTTCAGTTTACCGTCGGGTCTGAATATTTTAAGATTAAAAGTTAAATCATTTACAGGTTTTAAATTGGAATCTCTTATTATTACGGCTATATTCGCTTTTTCTCCCGGGCGGAAAATATCTCTTTCCGAATATATGAATGCCTGATAACCGGATTCAGATTCATAAGGCGCTCCACCTGTATCATAATCCGAAACATCTATTTTGGAATAATCAGCATCAAGATATGTGAAATCATCCCCTTTTTCCGCTGTGATTAAAAGAAGTTTTCCCGTGGATTTAAGATTTTCAATATTAGTAAATTCAACCGAACCATCACTTCCCGTATATGCGGAACTTCTTATCTGATTATTGATTGTAAGAAGAGATATTTTCACACCACTTATAAAATCATGATTTTTCAAATCAAGTGCCCAAACCTTAATGGTGTTTTTACCCCTTTTATATACAAGTCCTATATTTGTAAGATTCACCCAAATAGTATCAGAGTCATAACTATTGCCCGTCGGGAATATCTTTATCTCAAAAACCCCTTTTTGTTTTTCTCCCGTAAATTCTTTTAAACCAACACTTGTAATAATCTCTTTGTTTTTTGTTTTACCGAGAATTATATCCTTTTTGAAAATTTCGGATGATACATACTCATCTGCCTCTCTTTCATCTTCCCAATTGTTTTTATAATATTTTGCATACCAAAAAGATAGATTATTGGGATATATTTTTCTGATTATGATTCTCGCTTTTTCAATATTAACACTTTTTATTTTTACTATGGGATTATCCCCTTTCGGAAGGTATCTTCCTTTATAAAGAAAATTAAGTTCTTCCGAGAAATCGGGGACCTTAACAAAAAATTTCTCATCCTTGTCAATCTCTTTATTATCCGTTGATTTAAGACCTTTTTTTACCGTTATATTAAACTTTTCTCCGGGTTGAAAATCAGCGCTTATTATCGCAAGTTTTCCCACTTTTCGAACGGAATATTTTATAAAAGGGGAAATACTAAAAAAGGAGGAAAAATCATTTGCTTTAATTTCCGATGAGAATCTTAAAAGAAGTGAAAATTTTTGATTTCTCTCTTTAAATTCATATTTCACGAGTTTAAAATATCCGGGTTCAATTAATTTCAAAGATTTAACGAATGTTTTCCCGAGAGTTAATTTATTGTTTTTTACGGTAAGTTCGGAACTTATTTTTAATATTAAGGGATACTTTGCTTTTATAATATAATCGGGAAGATTGGATATATTTATGTAAAATATTTTATTATCTTCATTTGATGAGATTTCAAAAGGGAACTCTTTCCCCGTTTCATTATCAATGAATTTCAGAGATTCTTTCAGATTCTCACTGTCAACCGAATAATTGAAAGGTATCTCTATTTTAGCACTTTTATCATAATAATTTATTGAAATAACCGAGGGTTCGAGAACCTTAAAATCTTCAGTTGTAAAAAAGAAATTCTTAGTCTCCTTTAATTTTACTTTATCGGTTAAACTGCCTGTTAAGGCAACTCTGTATGTTGTGGCGGGTTTATACCTTTCTTCGGGGTAAAAAGCCAAGCGGGATGAGTTTTCCCAAAAGATGGAACCTCTGACCGGGGGGTAAAGTTTAATAGGAAAATCCCTTGTTATAAGTGTTCTGCCTTTGATTTTTTTATTAACAGGGGTTGAAAAATCTATATATACTGGAACTTGTCCTTCGGAAGGGTTTTTAAGAAGAGAAAATTTAATATTCACTTTATCTTCAACTTTACTTTCTATATCAACAATCTTTGTGGTGGTTCGCACAATTTTTTCGATTTCACCTCCACTCTTTTTAAAAAGTTTCCCCTTAACAAAGAGAAAACCGACTATCAAAATGATTATGATTGAGAATATTACTATATTTTTTTTGTTCATCTTTTACCTCCGAAAAAATATTATCAAAGAATATTTTCATTGTAAAGGGGAGGAATTTTAACCTCAAACCCCGGCACGGATTTAAGGAAGCCGTAACGACTACTCTGTTTCATAAACCCTCTTCCATCCGTTTAATCTCTTTCTCATTCGAGGTTTTGTTGTTAAAACCAAACACTTATATTTTTCTATTATTTACTATATAATATCAGATGATGAAAAAGATAATCCTGTTTTTGATTTTACTTCTATCCGTCTATCTCTCCCTAAGTCAAAATCTTCCGGTTATTAAAGCCAAGCAATACAGACTGGATAAAAACAAAATGATTTTTGAAGGGGAAGTTATTGTTTCTCTTGATAAAATAAAAATATTTTGCAATAAACTTGTATATGATACAAAAACAAAGATAGGAATTGCTTCGGGAAATATTCAGGTTAAAGGTGATGATTTTTTCTTTAATGTATCGAGTTTAAAGTTTAATTTTGATAAACATAATTTTGTATCAAAGGATGTATTCGCATTAATTAAACCTGATATCTCCTTTAAAGCTGAAAAAGTTGAAAAGGTTAATAAGAAAAAATATATTTTTCATAAAGGATTTTTCACCACATGCACTCAGTGTAATCCGAGATGGAAAATAAAGTTAAATAAAGCTATTTATGTTGAAGATGATAGAATAGAGGTGATAAGCGCACTCTTTAAGATTAAGAGTGTTCCCGCTTTTTATCTCCCCTATTTTTATTATCCGATAAAAAGCAAAAAAAGAAAAACCGGATTTTTGATGCCTTTTGTCGGTTATTCGAGTTTTAAAGGGTATATGGTAAAAGAATCTTTCTTTTGGGCGATTAAAGATAATATTGATTTAACCGTAAACGGGGAATATAACTCGCTTTTCGGAAAAGGGGTAAGCGGAGAATTCAGATCGGGAGATGCAAAAGGTAATTTTTTAAACTTTTCGGGAACATATCTAAAGGATGATAAAAATATAAATTATATAATAAAAGGTGGCAGTAAAATAAATTTTTCCGATACTTTATCGCTCTATATGAATACGAATTTTAACAGTGGTTTGAATTTTATTCAAAATTATTCGGATAGTTTTAATTATGCTTTAACAAGAAATTTTTATTCCAATATCTATTTAAAAAAGAATATAAATAATTTAACAATCACTTTTTCTGCGGATCAAAGTGAAACTTTTTATTCTTATACCGACTCAACGAGAAAAATAAGACACTTACCGTCAGTGAGTATTGATCTTTATAAAACAGAGATAATTCCCAAAACACTATACTTTTCTTTTAAAGCGGGTAGCAAAAATACGGGAAAATATACGAACGAGGATTGGTTATCCGTAAATAAGTTATATTTAAACCCCTCGATAGCCTTAAATCTAAAACCGACTCCATGGTTAACATTTGATTTTGATTATTCCTTTAATAATTACTTGTATCTGAAAAGCTATGAAGAACTTAACGGGGAAAAAACAATTTCCGATAAGAATCTCTATTTTAACCAACATGAGATAAAAGCATCTATAATAGGTCCAATTTTTTTCAAGGTTTACGATACTTCCCGGTCAAATTTGTTTTACAAGATAAAACACACGATAGAACCCTCCGTTAACTATAGATATGTGCAACTTGTCGATGAAAAACCCATGATAATCCCCCTTGATTGGGAAGACTATTTTTTCTATTATAATCAGATTGATTTTACTATAACAAACAGAATTTATGCAAAAATTGATAAAGATACCCCTTCCAAAGAGATTATGAATTTCGGTTTTTCTCAATCCTATTTTTTAAATCCTTTGTATCAAAGACTATATTTTTTTCCACCTACAGGAGTTAATAAAAAGGATATCAGATGGTCTGAAAAATCAATATTTTTAAGAATTAATCCGAGTTCTAATTTTTATCTGTCTGTTAATGGTTCTTATAATCAATACTATAAATCATTTAGGAATCTGTCGGTTAGTCTTAATGCCAAAGATAGCAATGATATAATAAATGTTAATTATTCATACAACAGATTGAAAAGATTAAGACCTGATAATATTGTCGCTGCAATGGAATTTATGAGAGGTAAAATAGAGTTAAAGCCGTCCTTTCTGCCTATGGAATTTACAACCTTTGCGGATTATAATATTCAGACCAAAGAACTTTATTCCGCCGGAATATTCTTAAAATTAAAATTTCAATGTGTTGATTTTAATTTTCAAGTAAGAAAAAGGGGGTATATAACTATCGGCTCTGATACTCAGTTTCTTTTCAGTATTGGTTTCGGAACCATAAAACCCTCTGTTTCAACTATGGATAACCTTGACTTTTAGTGAATAATAGTGTATAAATATTGACTTATAATAAATTAAAGAGGTGATATTAGTGGCTTATGTACAGGTAAAAGAAAATGAAAAATTTGAGTATGCTTTAAAAAGGTTTAAAAGAAAAGTTCAGCAAGAGGCTATAATCAAAGAGGTAAAAAAACACTCCATCTATTTAAAACCGGGTGAGAGAAGAAGATTAAGGAAACTTCAAGCATTAAAAAGAATCCATAAAAAGATGAGAAGATCCTCAAACGAAGGATAATTCCAATATAAATCAAAAATTAAATATAAATTAAGATTTTTTTATAGTTAAATCATCTATTAAATTAAAAGATTGTTTTAATTTTAAAAGTTTAAACAAATTATTATCGTATCAAATTTTCACTTTTTCAAAATATCTTTTTATTTTTTCAAGTGTTATCTCTTTTATCTTGTCAATATCACCTTCAATATAAAAACCCGAAGCATGAAAGTGCCCCCCTCCGCCGAAAGATTCGGCTATTATACTTGAATCCACATTATTTCTTGATCTTAAAGATACTCTGAAACTATTATCATCGTTTTGTTTAAAAAACATAACTAATTTTATTTTATGAATAGACCTTATTATTGTAACAATATCCTCGGTTTCAACATCCGAAAGCCCCAACTCTTCCAAAAAAGATTTGAACATAAATATAAATCCTACTGTTTCATTAAAATGTGTTTCAAGAGTTCCGAGGACTTTTGATATAAGTAAGACTTTTTCTTTCGTATAATTTTCAAAAAGAAGTCTGTTAGTGTATATCGGGTCGGCACCGAGCCCGACTAATTCCGCGGCTGTTTGAAATGATTCAGCATTTACATTTGTGAATTTAAATCCGCCTGTATCGGATACTAATCCCAAATACAAAAGAGAAGCTATAGTTTTGTCGAACTCAATTCCGAGAGAAATACCCAATTGATAAACCATAATTGCAACAGCACTTTTCTCGGGATCAACCCAATTAATCTCCACTTGTCCGTCATTTGATCTATGATGATCTATCAATATCCTGAAATAATTATTAAGATTCTTTTGCCCTGACCTTGCTTCCGTTGAACACTCTATTAAAATAACAATATCAAAATCCTCAGGATAAATATCTCCGTATTCTATAATCTCGGTATTAGGGAAATATGAGATAGGTGGCTGAGGTTTATCTTTATTTATATATTTAACTTCTTTACCTAATTGTTTTAACATAAGATAAAGAGCCAAACTCGAACCTATTGAATCTCCGTCAGGTCTTATATGGGATGTTATCGCAATCTTTTTACTTTCCCCGATTTTTTTTACTATTTGTCCTATTATTTGCTCCATTTCCACTATCTCCTAATCAATTAAATTGTTTTTTCAATATATTGTTTAAAAACAAGGTTTGGAGTATATCTTAAATTAAGATTTTTTGCAATCTTTTTTCTGAAAAATCCCGAATGTATATTTAATTCCTCTATAATTTCACTAAGTTCCAATCCGAAAGAGCTTATAAAAACAGAAGCTGATGACATATCATCGGAAAGAAGAACTTCCATCACGGATATAAACCCATTGTGTTGAAAATCCAATAATTGTCTTGATAAACTTCTTCTTATAAGATGTTCTATTTTACCCTTTTTAATCTTTCTATTCATATATATGCTCTATATTAAGAAGTTCGAATCCTATATTTTTTTCTATAGTATCTTTTATTTGAATAAATGTTTTATCTATAATTTTTTTATCATTACTAATCATAGCAATACCGAATTTTGACCTTTGCCATAAATCAAGAAAATCAATTTCAGCAATGGAAACATTATATTTTTTAATTTTGTCCTTTATTCTATTTGTAATTTTCCTTTTATCCTTTAAGGAATGTGCATGAGGTATGTATATCTCGAAGGAGAAAATCCCTGTTATCATATCTTTTGTTTTATCTTTTCTATTTTATAAGCTTCTAAAATATCGCCTTGTTTTATATCGTTAAAATTTTCTATCCTTATTCCGCATTCCTCGCCATTCCTTATTAAGTTAACATCTTTTGTATAGTGTTTAAGAGATGCAAGTTTGCCATCGAAAACCACCACTCCGTTTCTTGTTACCCTAATATTAGCATCCCTCTCAATCTTACCTTCTGTTACAAAACAACCGGCAACAGCACCTACCTTAGGAACTTTAAAAGTTTTTCTTACTTCGGCTGTTCCGAGAAAAATCTCTTTTTCAATCGGATTAAGAATACCTTCGAGAGATTTTTTAACATCATCAATCAATTGATAAATTATGGGATAAAATCTTATCTCAACTTTCTCGGCTTTTGCAAGTTCTCTCACTTTTTTATTTGCTCTGACATTATAACTGATTATAATCGCATTTGTTGTCGAGGCGAGCAGAACATCCCCTTCGGTTATGGCTCCGGTAGCCATATGCACCAGATTAAGACTTACTTCTGGATGTTTGATTTTGCTTAAACTATCCTCAATAGCTTCAAGTGAACCCTGAACATCAGCTTTTATAATTAAAGGAAGTTTTTTTACCTGTTCCCCCTTTATTTTTTTATAAAAATCATCAAGGCTCAATCTCCCCTTCAACCTTTTTTCTTTTTCCTCTTTTAGTTTTTGATTTCTGAATTCCGCTATCTGTTGAGCCTTTTCAATAGTATTAACGACCTGGAAAGTTTCCCCTGCTTCAGGCATTTTTTGAAATCCCGTTATCTCAACGGGGGTTACCATCTCAGCTTCTCTTAAAGGTTTCCCTTTATCATCAATCATTGATCTGACTTTCCCGTATGTCGCCCCCGATATGAAAGGGTCGCCCAATTTAAGTTTTCCCTCTTGAATAATAACCGATGCCGTGATCCCTTTTTTTGAATCAAGTTTTGCTTCAAGAATAAATCCTTTTGCTGGAACATCATAACTACCCTTTAATTCACTCATTTCGGCAACCAAAAGAATCATATCCAAAAGCTCTTCCAATCCAATCTTTTTCTTAGCGGAAATATCAACAGAAACAACATCTCCTCCGTATTCTTCCACCAAAATATTGTATTTTGTCAACTCCTGCTTTACTTTCAAAGGATCAGCTTCAGGTTTATCTATCTTGTTTATCGCCACTATCATTGGAACTCCGGCTGTTTTAGCATGATTTATAGCTTCTATTGTTTGAGGTTTCACCCCGTCGTCAGCGGCAACTATTAATATTACGATATCTGTTATATTGGCACCTCTCAACCTTAGTTTTGTAAATGCTTCATGTCCCGGAGTATCTATAAAAACAATATGCTTACCATTATACTCAATCTTTGATGCACCTATATGTTGGGTAATCCCCCCTTTTTCTCTCTCGGCTACTTTTGTATTTCTCAGAGCATCCAAAAGGGTTGTTTTTCCATGGTCAACATGTCCCATAACGGTTACAACGGGTGGTCTCTCTTTCAGGTTAACACCTTCAATCCGTTCCGTAATATCCTGTGCTAATTTTTCTTCAAAACTTTGTGTTTCAGCTTCAAGATTAAAAAGTGATAATATTTTCGTAGCTTCTTCAATTGAAAGACTTTTATTAACAGAAAAGATAATCCCCTGAGTAATAAGCTTTTGAATAACATCCTTGGCTTTCATGCCCATTTTTTCCGATAATTCCTTGATTGTAATCCCTTCGAAAACAGTTATAATTCCGCTCTCTTTGTTTTTCTCAAAGTATTTTTTATCCCTTTTTTTCTTATCGTTTGTTTTAGATTTTTTTATTTTACCGTGTGAAGTTTCATGTTTTTTCTCTTCTTTTACAGTTGTTTTCTTTTTCACCGATTTTTTTTCTTTATCCTTATCTTGTTTATAAAATAAAATCAATTTTTTCTCTTCATCTTCAGATATCGTCTGACTTGCGGTTTTTTTATCTATGCCAAGTGTTTTTAATGCTTTAATAATCTCTTTATTTTCTCTATTTAATTCTTTTGCTATCGCATAAATTCTTTTTCCCATGCTACTCCTCTTTTTGTAAATCTATGTGCCATCCTGTTAATTTGGAAGCAAGTTTAACATTTATCCCCTGCTTACCAATGGCTATTGCAAGCTGATCCTTAGGAACATAAACAATGGCTCTTTTTTCAGTCTCATTAAGTATTTTTATTCTACTTACCTTAGCCGGAGCCATTGCATTTTTGATATATATCTCGGGATTATCAGACCAGATTATCACATCGATTCTCTCACCGTTTAATTCTCTTGTAACCGCAAGAATTCTATTGCCCCTCATTCCTATACAAGCCCCTATGGGATCTATGTTTTTTTCTTTAGTGAAGACCGATATTTTTGATTTTTCTCCGGGCTCTCTAACAACGGATTTTAACTCAATTGTTCCGTCGGAAACCTCGGGAATCTCAAATTCAAGAAGTTTTATTAGAAATGTCCTTGAACTTCTCGTAACTATGATCTGAGGATCCCTCTCCTCTTTATACACTTTTTTAATTAATGCTTTAATATCCTGACCTCTAACAATGTTGTCCGACTTAATCATCTCTTTTCTCGGAAGTAAAGCTTCAACTTTTCCGATACTTATGACAACATCATCTCCGAGAAATCTTCTTACTTTTCCCGTTATTATATGATTTATCTTCGGGGAATATTCCTTGTATATTTTCTCTTTTTCAGCGGTATTTATCTCACTGTATATAATTGTTTTGGCGGCTTGTGCCGATATTCTTCCGAGAATTTCGGCAGGCATGTTTATTTCAATAATATCACCTATTTTAATATTCGGGTCATCTTTACTCGCTTTTTCCCAAGAGATCTCCTTAAGAGGATCACTTACTTTAGCAACCACTTTTTTCTTTGTCGAGATATTAATCTCTCCGTTTTTCCAATCAAATGACACATTTACCGGTTCATCCGTTTTAAAATAATTTGCGGCTGCAGATTTTATAGCATCTTCAATAGCTTTAAAAAAAACTTCCTTGTCGATTCCTTTTTCCGCACTAACCTGACTAATAATATCTAATAATCCTTTTGGCATTTTATCCTTCCTTTTTTACAAGCTATTATAATGAAATATTAAAGAAAATGCAACCTTCCTATATTCGTCAAAAATAACAAATAGTAATTTTTCTTTTTTATTTTAAAGAATAGCGAGATATTTTTTCAATTCATAATCGGTTACCTTTACTCTGAATTCATCCCAATGAGCCTTTTTCGATTCTATGATTTTTCCGAAGGCTGATTCTCCGAGTGCTTGTTTCAGGATATCCCCTTTTTCAGCTTCAAGAATAGCTTCAATCAAAGATCCGGGCAGTGATTCTATACCCTCCTCTTTTCTTTTAATATAATCAAATTTATAAATATTTTCTTCCTGAGGTTTCGACAATTGGTATCTCTTTTCAATTCCGGTTAATCCCGATTTTAAAAGAACGGAAAACAAAAGATAGGGATTTGACGCGGGATCGGGAGCTCGATATTCTATTCTTGTTCCCGAAGGTTTTCCCATTCTTGTTTTCGGAACCCTGATAAGGGGAGATCTATTACTTCTTCCCCATGAGATATAAACAGGTGCTTCATATCCGGGAACAAGTCTTTTATAAGAGTTCACCCATTGATTCGTGATTAATGTTATCTCTTTTGCATGATTTAAAAGGCCTGATACATAGTATTTTGCTATATCGGATAATTTTGCTTCATCATTATCAGAATAAAAGGCATTTTTTCCCTCTTTAAACAGAGATTGGTGAACATGCATTCCACTCCCGTTTATATGTTCAACTGGTTTAGGCATAAATGTCGCATAATAACCATTGTCAATAGCTATTTTTTTCACGAGATATTTAGCTGTTATAAGATTATCAGCCATTGTTAATGCGTCAGTGTATTTAAAATCAAGTTCATACTGAGAAGGGGAGACTTCATGATGAACATATTCAACTTTAATTCCCAATTTTTCAAGATGTAAAACGGTCTCCATTAACAGATTTTCTCCTGTGTCAGGAGGAACCAAATCAAAATATCCGTTATAATCTATGAAATCAACTTCAAAAGGTTTTTTAAAATAAAAAAACTCAAGTTCGGGACCAACAAAAAACGAATATCCGAGAGATTTTGCATAATCGAGATTTTTCTTTAAAATACCCCTCGGAGCATCACTATAACAGGAACCGTCCGGCATAACAACATCACAAAAGATCCGTGCCACTTTTATATTATCCTTATTATTGTCATTTTTAAACGGAAGAATTTTAAAAGTGGAAAAATCGGGTTTCAAAAACATATCACTCTCTTCTATCCTTGTAAAACCTCTTATTGAACTTCCGTCAAAGGAAGCTCCTTCGTCAAGAACATCTCCTATTTGATCCTTAAATACATTAACGGTTTTAAGATTACTCTCAAGGTCAACAAACCAAAGCTGAAGAAACTTAATATTCTCTTTCTCGATAATTTTTTTTACATCTTTTGCGTTCATATTACCTCCTCTTTCTTAATATTTTATAACCACTCTGATGTGGAATCCTTATAATACTCTTTTTTCCAAACGGGAAAATCATGTTTCATAAATTCAAGCAATTCCCCGACACATTCCATAGCTTCTTTTCTACCCTCTGAACTTGCAGCTATAATGATAGTATCTTCTCCGGTTTTTAATTTTCCTTTTGCCTGAAAGATAAATAATTTTTCTATCTTATTCTCGTATTCCTCTATTCTTTTTTCCACAAGCTTTTTACCCGTATCCTCATCAATCTCATATTCAAGATATAAAACATCTTTTGAATTATTCTTGTTTTTCACTTTTCCGTTAAACAAATAAAAAGCTCCTGAATTTTCAGAATTAAGATAATCCATGATCTCTTTTATATCCGGAGAAGTATGTGAAATCATAAACTTGAAATCCATTAACCGCCCCTGTATATCGGATGAATAGATACTATATCCCCTTCCCGTATCTCTTTCTCCCCCAATGACCCGTTTATCGCAATATTGAAAATTCTTTTATCGTCAATTCCATACATATTACAAATTTTTCTTTTGATAAACTCGGTATCAATCATCTCTTTATCTTTAATTGACAGTATCTCCTCCCCCTTTTTTGCTATCTCTTTTAAACCGGCGAAATATCTTATTTTTATTTGCATTTTTAGAATTGTATTATATAATAAGATTGATATTAAGTAAACAAATAAAGAGGCAAAGATGAATATAAGTTTTTTTATCTATTTTATTATAGGGTTTGTTTTCGGAGGTATAATATTATTCTTCCACATGTCAAAATTTAAAAAAATCAGCAGTATATATAAAGAGAGGATAGATGCTCTTGAAGAGGAGAATGAGACTCTCCTTGATGAACTTGATAATGAAAAAGAGGAGAGAGTTATTTTTAAAACAAAACTTGAGGAAACAGAGAAAAATCTTTTGGAGCAGAAAAAACTACTTGATGAAGCAAATGAGAAATTAACCGAAAGCTTTAAAGCGATTTCAAATGATTTATTAAGCTCAAATCAGAAAGTATTCATTGATATGGCTGAAACTGTTTTTAAAAAATCGATTGAAGAGACAAAAGGAACATTAAAAGTAAGTGAAGTGAATATTGAAAAAATCATCAATCCGTTAAAAGAAAATATTGAAAGATACAATGTATTTCTAAGGGAAGCTGAGAGAAAGAGAGCGGAAGAATTCGGTAATTTAAGCACACAGGTTAAGAATCTTATGATTCTTAATCAGAATTTGCAAAAAGAGACATCAACCCTTTCAAGTGCTTTAAAAGCTCCCAAAACAAGGGGGAAATGGGGAGAGCTAACTCTCAGAAACCTTGTAACAATGGCGGGAATGTCGGAGTATTGTGATTTTGAGGAACAAGTTCATTATCAATCCGAAGGAAAGACGCTCATTCCCGATATGATTGTTAATTTCCCCGATAAAAGAAAGATCGCAATAGATTCCAAAGTTCCTTTTGATGCATATTTCAGGGCAATAGAATCAACGGATGATGAGTTATCCGAAAAATTTTTCAAAGAACACGCGAGAACAATAAAAGAACATATAAAAAAACTCGGTAAAAAAGAGTATCAGGAAAGAGGTGGAGACAGTTTTGATTTCGTTGTGTTGTTCTTACCCGCCGAATCATTCTTCAGCGAAGCATTAAAAAGAGATAATAATATTATTGAGGAGGGGATAAAACAAAAAGTTATCATAGCAACCCCCACAACTCTTCTCGCACTTTTAAGAACGGTTGCTTACAGCTGGAGGCAGTATAAGATGGTTGAAAATGTAAAAAAGATATCGGAGACAGGACGAGAGTTATATAATAGATTAAAGGTGTTTTCAGGACATTTCGCCTCAATTGCAAAAAATTTATCTCAACTTAATGCAAGTTTTAATAAATCTGTCAGCTCTTGGAAAAGCAGAGTGATTCCGCAGGTTAAAAAATTAAATGAACTCGGAATCTCGGATAGCAGCGAAAGTCTATCCGAGATAAATCCAATTGATTCTGTTCCCGAACAACTTAAAGAATAATATTATCTTCAACTCAATTGTTTTAATGAATTAATATTTATTTCACCGTTGATATTAACAATTTTTAATAAAAAATTCATTATCTTTTTTTCATTATCAAATTTTACCGATATAAAATTTATGGGGGGCATTGATTTTGATACTTTTAAAAAATTATTTATGGATAACGGGATTTCAATACTATTCTTTGTTTTGCATTTACCACATAATATTTTGCTTCCGTCGGATGAAAGATAAAATTTATTAAAACTTTCATATTTTTTTCCGCACTTATAGCAAGTATCAAATTCGGGAAGATACCCCTCTATCCTTAAAAACCAAACAAGAAAATAATTAAATAATTTCTTCACCTGTTGTTTGTTTTCTTTAAGAGTTTTTATTACGGCTTTTAAGAGCCTTAACATTTTATCCTGTCTTATTCTTTGAGGTGTAAGTTTAATTATTATCTCAATTATTGCCATAAGATAATTATAATTATCAATAGTATCAAAAATAGGTGTATTATTCTCTATTAGATTGACCTTTTCCAATATGGGAAATTCAGAATTTTCTTTTTCATAAAGATTCATCTCAATCTCATTTAATGGTTCAAGTGAACCACCGAATCTGTTTTTCCCTTTTTTCGCCCCTTTTGCCACAGCTATGAAAAGTCCCCTTTCTTCCGTTAATAGATAAATAAGTTTATCAAGCTTTTGGGAATCTCTGTAAAAAAGGGTAAATCCTTTATCCGTTTTTTGCATTTATTATACATGATAAAAAGCTTTCGCTAATTGCAAAAATATAAAAAACCCGAAGGTATCCGTAAACATTGAAACAAACATATTCGAGGAAAGGGCGGGATCTATACCGCTAACTTTGAAACTCATCGGGATAATCGTCCCCATCAAAAGTCCGTTTATTATATTTATGGATATCCCCAGTCCGAAAATCAATAATGTTATAGGCTCAATGGGTTTTCCGAGTAATTTATAAGCCAAATCAATAAATATGGCACCGAAAGTTCCCACGATTATCCCTAACAGTAAGCCGAGGAAAGAATGTTTTATCAATAATCGTTTTCCTATCTTCCAATCAAAATCCGCTATTGAAAGTTCACGAACAACAACTGCATTGGTCTGATTACCTGCCACACCTCCGAGTGCGGCTACAAGAGGCATTAGAGCTGCCAAAACTATCACATCTTTTATCACCCCTTCAAACATTGTTATTACTATAGCGGAAAAAAAGGTAGTTAAAAGAGCAAGAAGAAGCCAAGGCAATCTCTTTTTAAGACTTTCCGGAAGAGGATCCTGAATTCTTTCACCACTTACAACACCCGCCATTTTATATATATCTTCAGTTGCTTCTTCATTAATAATATCAAGAACATCATCAACGGTGATAACACCGACAAGGTGAAGCTCATCATCGACAACAGGGATGGCAACAAGATTATACCTTGCAACTTTTTTAGCCACCTGTTCTTGATCCGTGTCTGTTTTAACGAAAATAGGATCTTTAAGCATTATATCTTTTAATTTTGTGGAAGGGGGAAAAAGTAACAATTTTTTCAGAGAAACAACCCCGGTCAATCTGTTATTTTCATCAACAACATACAGATAAAAAGGGATTTCAACATCTGCTGCAAGCTGAATTGCTGCAACAGCATCCGATATTCTCGTATTTTCTTCCAGAGCATAGAAATCGGTTGACATCATTCTTCCCGCAGTATCTTCTTCATACTGCAAAAGTTCTTTCACATCCTCCGATTCCTCTTTACTCATACATTTTATAATTTTCTCTTTTATATCTTCGGGGAAATGGGATAACAGATCAACCGCATCATCCGATGAAAATTTATTTAATATCAAAGATATCTCTTTCGGCTCAAGATTTTTCAAAAGTTTTACAGCATCTTCAGTGTCTATTTCACTTAGGACAGTTGCAAGTTTTTCAATATCTTTTGTTTTTAAAAGGTCAAAAAGTATCTCTTTATTTTCAAAAACAAGCCTGTCAAAAATATATGCTATATCTTCCGCTCTAAGTTTTGACAAAAAATTCCATAATCTTGTTTTTGCCCCTGTATTTATATATCTTCTCACTGAAGAAACAAGTATATCAAAGTTTTCATTCTTATTTTTCATCCCTTTTTTTATCACAATTATCAACAAAAGTAAAGATAATATCGACTATATTGCAAAAAATCATCCTTTTAATTGTTTATCTTGAAATATATAGTCCTATAATCAGGAATTAAATTTTACATCCCAATTCTTTAATCTGTAATAATCTTTTAAAAGAGAGATATATTCCCCTTTTGTTAAAGAGTTTTTATCGAACGGATTTTTAAAAAATATATCAGGAAGCATATCATCATCAGGTTGTTTCATCCCCTCCCTGATATTAAATCTCCTCGCCATATCCGTTATATCGGTAGCAATCTCTTTTAATCTGTTTTCACTATATTCCATACCCATGGTTATATATAAAATCGTTTTAATCTCATCATAATAAACAATATCTCTGAAAAACCGACAAAGGATAAGAGTATCGTATATAGTCAGCCTGTTTTCATACTCAATGAGAAGTTTTGCTTTTCCTTTAATTTCCTCGGGAGAAATTATTCCCGCAAGTTCCGGTTTGTAAAAAGTGGTTCTAAGATGACATGCACCTCTGTCCGAAACACCGAATGAAAGCCCCATCCCTTTTAATACTCTCGGATCATAACCGGGAGGCTCCAACCCTTTTACATGAATCGCTATCTCTTCAAGACCCAATAGTTCGGCAGCTCTTTTAACTCCATGGGATAAAATCTCCCCTACCCCCTTTCTTTTTGCAATCAGATTTAAAAGTTCGATAATACCGTCCACATCCCCATACTCTATTTTAAAATCTATTTTCCCCCTTTTGTTCGCTTCAACTGCAAAAGAGGTTATGTTTGCAGCTGTTATCGTATCTATCCCCAATTTATCGCAAACATCATTAATATATGAAATCTCCCTTAAATCATCCACAAGATTCAAACCTCCGAAGCCATTTATTGTTTCATATTCAGGACCATCAAGAGAAACTCCCTTTCTTCTCCCGTCTTTCACTTTGCTTTTTCTTGTGCATCCTATAAAACAATAACCGCATGATTCAGCTTTAACGGCAAGGGTGTTTATTAATGCATCACCATTGATTTTATCTGTAAAAGGAACGCTCCCCTTATGCCAATACTCCGTGGGAAAAGCATTAGCGTTCGTAGTGTATCCGACCGTAATTGATGTTCCGTATTTTCTATATGCCTTAAAACCCGTAACTTGTTTTCCCCTTTTTAAAAGAGCTCTGTTATATTCTTTCAAAATCTCTTTTGAGAAAATCTCTTTTTCACTGTTTCCGTAAAAAACTATTGCTTTCAGATTCTTGGAACCCATGACAGCTCCTATACCCGTTCTCCCGAGACTTCTTCCGAAATCATTATTAACATAAGCAAAACTAACAAGATTTTCTCCCGCCACCCCTATTGTTATGGCTGAAGCATTAAATTTATTATATTTCTCTTCAAGTATTTTTTCCGCCTCAAAAGCATCAAGACCTCTTAAACTTTCATCCTCAATAAATTCAACTTTTTTATCGGTTATTACAAGATATCCGAATTTATCCATTTTCCCGTTTATAATAATCGCATCATAACCTGTCCTTGCCAAATTAACAAAAGCTTTCCCCCCCGCATAAGATTCAGCATAAAATCCCGTGAGAGGTGATTTTGTAAAAGCGGCAAACCGATTTGCACCCCAGATGTTTGTTCCGATAACAGGACCTATTGTAAAGATCAACCTGTTTTCAGGAGACAAAGGATTAACACCCTTAGGATTCTCTTTTAATAAAAGATATGTCCCCAACCCTTTTCCCCCGATATAGTTTTTATATATCTCTTCATTCGGATATTCCATATAACTCTTTTTCAGACCGAGTTCTATTTTTATTATTCTTCCGAAGTTGCCTTTCATTTTATCACCTCAATATGTTTGATTTATTATTCGTTTCAGTTTTTCTCTATACTTTAAAAAGTGATTGTAGTTTAAAGTAACACCTTTTAATCCTTTCTCCCTCACCACTTTCACCCGCTCTTTCGAAATAATCTCGGTTAAAATTATTTCATCGTTTTCCACCCTCTGCAACTCTTCCCCCTCAGGTCCGTAAATTGCGGATTTTCCAACAAGATAATTATTGACCCCGTTAAAACTCGCAACATAAGCATTGTTTAATATTGCATAGGATTTGGCTATATTTAATTCCAACTCTCTGTCAGAGGTTGTGGTATAGTGGGGATAAATTAAAAGTTCCGCTCCTTTTAATACCATGGCTCTTGCAATTTCAGGGAAAAAGATATCATAGCAGATACCAATACCTATTTTAATCTTTCCCTCGAAATCAAAAACAAATATATTCTCGCCATGTTCAATCAATTCAAAAGGTTCCCATGGAAACATCTTATCATAGTTTCCCATAATTTCACCATTTTTATTAATAACATAAAGTCTATTAAATATTTTTCCTTTTTCTTTTACATACATTGAACCCGGAATCACCCATATTTGATTATCCTTTGCAATATTTTTTAATTCTTCAATATATTTATTATCCAAAACAATAATATCCTTTTGAGCACCTTGAATGGCAAGTTCGGGAAAAATGATGAGTTCGGTTTTATAAAGTTTCGAGCTTCTCAACACAATTTCTTTCATTTTTTTCAAATTTTCTTCATAATTACCCGGCTTTATTCTCATCTGTGCAAAAGCAATTTTCATTTTGACCCTCCTAATATTTCCTTGAAAACTGTTTTTAAGAAAATCCACCCACTCTTTTTTACCGCTTCACCACTTCTCAGAGGAAATTTAGTTTCATCCTTAGAACTTTCTGCTATCATTTCAGGATGAAAACCGAGTAGAACAACTTTTCCTTTTCCATAATTAAAATCAAATGCAGCCAACCTGTTTTTGGAATAATACGCAATAGGATTAAACTTCCCTTTTACTTTAAAATAGGGTCCTCCCAGATAATACATATTTTTAACAATTCCGTTTTTAAATTTAATTTTTGCTATCCCGGCCATAGGCCAATGAGAAATATCGTCCAAAGGGCCTATCGCAGAATCATAGAATTTGAGTATCCCTTTGTATTTCACACCTTTCCAAACAATATTTTTCGCTCCGAAATATGCTCCGGCACAGATTCCCAAATAATTTCCCCCGTTTTTTATAAAATCAATAATGTTTTCAGCTCCTTTTTTACCAATATCCCTTGAGTAATAGCCTGCCCAACCACCCGGAAAATAAATAACCTTTATATTTTTAAATATTTTACCGTTTATTACATCTTTTGCACCCATTGTTTTGTAAGATATTTTCGCCCATTCAAAAAATTCCTGAGACGCTTGTAAATTTTTGTAATAAGCCCCCGAGTCAATGTATATCCCAACATCAACCTTACCCTTTCTATTAACCGGCACTCTAACTTCTGTCAAAAGTTCGTTTTCAGGAGTATTCCGAGGAATGTTTAGATAAACCTCGGAATAATTTCCTACGACAGTTAAATTATGCTTATCTATATAATTATTTAAAATACCATAGGCTCTTAAAATATGTTTATAACTACCTTTATAAATTATATAAGCGACAAGTTCTGATCTCACCCTTTTAAATTTCACAATATCATCTGAGCACGGGGGATAAACACCCGGAAAATATACGGGAATTCTCGCCTCTGATCTTGAAAATTCCTTCGAGGTAAGTGAATTACTAAGATATACAACTTCACCGTAACCATTGATTTTATAACCAAAATCAATCAAATAATTATAAATTATATTGAATTTCCCACTTAAAAGAGAATAATCTCCCCTATGTTTAATATAGGCTACAAACCTCGTATCAGTAAATTTAACTCTAACTTGTGAAAAAGAGAAAATATGTAAGATTAACAATATATTAAAAACAAACAATATTTTTTTATTCATATTCTTTTTCGACCTCCATGATCAAGCTTACAAGAATATCAAGAGCTTTGTCAAGATATTTATTACTTATTGTAAGAGGCATAAGAGTTCTTATAACATTACCGTAAACTCCGCAGGATATTAGTAAAAGCCCCTTTTCTCTTGATTTTGAAATTAATTTTGACACAAATTCCTTGAATGGCTCTTTTGTTCTTTTGTCTTTAACAAATTCAATCCCAATCATAGCCCCTTTTCCTCTTATATCCGCAATATATTTTGATTTTGTTTTTATTTCACTTAATCTTTCAATTACCCTTTCTCCTATTAATTTCGCATTATTCCAAAGTTCATTTTTTTCCATGAATTTAATTGCCGAAAGTGCGGCGACACAGGAAACAGGATTTCCTCCGAATGTCCCACCAAGCCCCCCTTCCTGAATATTTTCCATTAATTCTTTTTTACCTATAACCGCTGAGAGCGGAAGACCTCCTGCAATAGATTTTCCCAAAGTTATCATATCATAATCAAGTCCTGTTTGTTCCCAGTAAAACATCGTTCCCGTTCTACAAAAACCGCTTTGTATCTCATCAACAATAAGTAAGATTCCATATTTTTTCGTGATTTCCCTTAGTTTTTTTAAATATTCAAGTGGTGCCGCGACAAAACCGCCTTCACCTATTAAGGGTTCTATTATAACAGCCGCAATTGTTTCAGGATCAAAATACTTTATAAAGTGTTCTTCCAGGATTTTTATATAATAATCCGCACACTCCTTTTCACTTTGAAAATCTTTTTCCCCTCTAAAACAATAAGGATAAGGAACTCTATAAACTTCGGGCAAAAACGGTCCGAAACCTTTTTTATAAGGATTTACCTTTGATGTCAAAGAAAGTGTTGATATTGTTCTCCCGTGGAATGCATAATCAAAAGTTAAAATTCCCGATCTTTCGGTATAATGTCTTGCTATTTTCATGGCATTTTCAACAGCTTCTGCTCCGGAGTTTAATAATATTCCCATTTTATCAAATTGTCCGGGGGTGATTTTCACTAATTTTTCCATCAATTCAATATAAGGGGTATGCATATATGTATGAAAGCAAGCATGAGTGAATTTATCAACCTGCTCTTTTATCGCTTTTGCAACTTCTTTATTGGCATTCCCAACATTTAGAACTCCTATTGAGCCTGTAAAATCTATATACTCATTCCCAAGGTTATCATATAATAAAAAATCCTCGGCTCTATCCATAATAATTTTATGCACATTATATACAGCCTTTGGAATAATTTCATCTCTTTTTTCCTCCGGTTTCATTTAATCCTCCTAAAATATGTTTTATTTAAAAATCCACGATGATATCGCCTTTAGCAGGAGGGGGATTTATCCCCGCTTCCTGCTATATGGCTTGCTTTAAAATTTAAAATTTAAGGAAAAGTAAACAATTCTTTGTCCGAGAGCTGTTACTTTTTTCTTCCATCCCGGATGAACATTCAATATTGTTCCGTCAGGATTTATTGTAAGATGTGTTCCATATCTCTGATAAAGAAGCGCACTCCCAAAAAGATTCATTATATCCATTGAAAAAGTAAATACAGATTTATTCCCGAGTTTAAACTCTTTCAAAAGTTTAATATCCAACTGATTAAAATCAGGGCCTCTATGCGTTCCAATCGGTTCCGCCAATACTTCGGGTTTATACCATGTAGGCACATTCGGTAAAGAATTATTTACAACTATCACACTTCTTTGAATCGGAAGTCCCGACATATATCTGTAATTAAAACTGAAGAATATATTAAACGGGATTTTAAAAGTTCCTTGCAATTTCACAAGAAGAGGTCTGTTAAAAGTGGGATCAGAGCCTTGACGATTCACCATATAATTGGGATCATCAAAGGCTGTGCTCACGCCATTTGTCTCGTAAAAAGCATTTCCCAAAGTTGCTTCGGCTTTTGAGAGAGTAACAGAGGCGAGCATCTGCCATCCGTGGGATAAAGCTTTTCTTAATGTAAATTCAAGTCCTTTGTATTTTCTATAAGCTTCTTTTGGATTTGTAACTTTAAATATTGACGGAGCAAGACTATTCACAAGAAAATATACTTCATATTTTTTATCATCTGATGTCCCTAAAACACCATCCCAACCGGGGTCCACAACACTCTGTTTTACAAAATCAGAAGATTTCTTACCATAATCCGTATCTTCTATTAGATCACCATCATACCTATCAATATAACTGACGGAAAAAGAAAAATCCTTAAAAAGTTGTCTTTCAAAAGTTATGATAAATTCCTTAGTGTAAGGTGGTTTTAAATTAGGATCTATTCTGTCTTTCGGATGTTTGTAACCGCCCCATGCCCACATAGGTTCATAGTAGTCTGTCGTATCAAACTTATCATTCCAATTTGAATCATACCAGTAAAAGGCAATGTATGGGTAATACATCGGATTAATATCGGATGCATACTGAATATTCATATAGGAGTAATATTTTCCGTAAAAACCTTTTAGTGCTGTTTTACCGTCACCAGTAAGATCAATGCTAATACCAAGCCTCGGAGAAACGGTTTTCCAAGTCATATAATCCTTTACTTCAGGATAACTTCTCGGGGCGAAAAAATCAAGACCATAACCATATGCAGACATCATTGTGCTCATCCAATATGAATTCTTTAAAAATGTGTTCCACTCGGGAGAACCGGTTGTTTGTTGAGCTGGTATTCGGGCATTTGAATAATCATATCTCAGACCGAAATTAAAATATACCCTACCATTAAACAATGAAAAATCATCCTGGAAATAGGCACTGTATCTGCTGGTTCTGTCTTTTTGAATACTGTTACCGGACTTTGTTCCGATTGATCTTGCATAGAACTTACCCGCTCCCCACCACCATATTGAAAACAGATGATTACTTCCGTTTTCGGTAAAATATTCGGCAGGTAGTAAATCACCAATATTCCCCGGCATCCAAGTATCCCAATCATCTTTTGCAAACTCTATTTCGGCTCCGATTTTTATTTTATGATCTGCACCCAATAAATTACTAATGAATTTTGTGAGGGATGCCATGGTTTGAAATCTTCCCCTATTATATACCTCATTCATCCAATATCCTTTATAGAATAGACCTTTTGAGATATCATATGCTCTATAGCCTGTCCCATCTCTCATCAGAAGCGGAAAATATTTATGGATATAGCCTGTCCTAAAATCAAAATTCGTATTTTGATTAATCGCCCAATTTAACTTCAAATAAGCTGTTATATCTTTTTCATGATCCCAATTCGGGGCCGCTTCAGGAAGATACTTCCATCCTATATAATAAGGACTACCGTTTACAACAACTCCCTGATGAACATCCCATCTCGGCTCATATGCATTTATATAGTTGAAAACAGTATCAAGTTTTAGATTTTGAGAAAGATTTGAAGTGAATTTCATAAAGATATTATGCTCTTTATGTGTAACAGCATCTTTTGATTCAAAGCCGGCCGGAGTATATTTCCATCCGATATATCTATATGATGAAAAAAACCAGAGTTTGTTTTTTACAATCGGTCCGCCTATATTAAGTGCCATATCATTATTATAATTTGTCTTCAAAGGGGTATATTCAACTTTTTCTTTCTTATAAATATCCATTCCCGGTTTATCAGACGCAAGAGAATCAAGGGTAAAATAATAGTTAAGTTCTCCCATCAGATTATTGTTTCCCGACTTAGTAACAACATTAACATAAGAACCGGTTCCCTCTCCCACTTCAGCGGGATGTGCCGCTGTTTGAAGCTCTACCTCTTCAATGGCATAATAATTGATATTAGTCGAAAGATATCCGTGCCTCGGATCATTCATCATGAAACCGTCAAATGCATACACATTATCTCTTATTGATGAGCCATGAGTTGCAAAAGCTCTCGAATATGTAACATTATCGGTAACAACTCCAGCTGCAGAAGCGATGATGTCATATACATCCTTTTTAAGCGGAATCTCCTCTATGAGTTCTTTTGAATATGTTGTTGATCTTTTTGAACTTGAAGCATCAAGTAGAATAGGTTTCGCTTCCACAACAACATTTTCGGAAACTTTTAACGGAAGTTTGATTTTTAATGTGTAAGTTTTACCCACATTAATTCTTACATTTTTTACTTCAACAGGGGCAAATCCGGATAATTCCGTTTTCACATTATAAATTCCGGGAGATAATTCAAGAAAAACAAACTCCCCTTTTTCATTTGAAATATAATGTTTTGTTAAGGTATCTCCATTCACCATAACCATTGCTCCCGGAATCGGCTTGCCGTTTTCATCAACAACCTTTCCTTTTAACACTCCTGTCTGCATCTGAGCATAAATTACAGAGGAGAACAAGAATGCTAAAATTAAAAGGAAAAGAAGCGATTTTTTTTGTTTTTTCACTTTAACCTCCTTTTTTATTGTGTTCTTTCATTATTTTGATAATTTCAATAGTCCCTCCTATAATAGTAGCAAGCCATATAAGTGGAAGGGAATATATCAAAAGATAGATCATTGCCCCAATCATATTTCCTAAGAAGAATATATAATAAAGCACAAAAAGGATGAAGATTATTATCCACCCTACTTTTTTTGTTATCTTTAATTCTCCGAAAAACAATCTAATAATTTTCTTTAAACCCATGGTATCTCCTTCCAGAGAGTCTTATTAACGATTTCATCGGGTTCTTGTTGATCAATATAGCTGATAAAAACCATAAATATTAAAGAAACGAATAGCCCTATATGAACAAAGTGAAATCCTCCGACAATAGCATTAGGAGAACCTTTCCTATACCACGCAAATAATGAAAAAACAAAAGAGGATATTAAACCGGAAATAAGAGAATAGTAAGCCCCTCTGGAAGTTCCTCTTTTCCAAAACCATGCTGCAAAAACAGGAACTAATAATCCAGAAACAGCAAGTCCTTGTCCTATTATCCATAGCGGGATAAGAAAAGGAACCCATAAAGCCGTCGCTATACCAAATAAGGTTGTTACAATAACAGCTATTCTTGAAATTTTTATATGATCATATTTTTGAGTTATTTTTGTTTTTTTAAGGAAATCATTATACATCAGTGTAGCACCGTTTAACAGAAAAGAGGAAGCACAGGACAAAACAGTCATGAGAAAAGACACAAGTAAAAACAGACCAATTGCAGGATGAATTACTTTTGTAATGAAGTAAAGATATATTTGGTCCCCCTGAATTGAGGCGGGGAGTGAAATTATGTTAGCTTTTGCAGCGGACTCTATCAGCATCCCCCCTATAAAAGATATGGCTCCCCATGGAGATGATAAGGATACCGCAACCATTGCATCAAAAGATGTTTGTGCACTTTTTGCCATATATGCCCATTGATAAAGCCAAGGATCAACAAGATAAAATAATCCCATTGTTATAATCCAGACAGTAAAAATAGAGAAATCAGTATTATAAGCATTTAGTTTTTCAGGGGATAAAAATTTGTGTAAATTTGAAAAAGACGCACTTATTCCACCATTGTAAAATATTGTAGCTCCAAAAAATATTAATAAACCGGCACCTTGAAGTATTGACTGAATCCATTGTGCTGTTATGGCTGAATATTGTCCCCCTGTTACAGTATATACCAAGATCAAAACAGCACTAATTATAATTCCGTATTTCATATTTAATCCGAAAGCCACCTTAAAAACGATTCCGAGAGCCACAAATTGAAGACCGGCGATAAACACTGGCCTTAGATAACTAATGAAAGAGGACAGTATTCTTATTTTCTCCCCGTATCTGGTTGCAAGAAAATCAGGTAAAGTATAAGCTTCATTAATTCTACCGAAAACATTAAGTTTTTTTGCAAAAGCAAAAGCAAAAATAGGTAATGTTAATCCTGACACCGCAATGAGCCACATAGAGGAGTAGCCGTCATTATATCCGTATCCTACAAATCCGGCGGTAGATGCCCCCCCTATTGCCGCTCCCGTATAAGCTCCGAAAAAAAGCCAAAATCCTATATTCCTTCCCATCAACAAAAACTCTTTTGGTTTTGAAACTTTAGAAAATTTAACCCCAATAAACAAAAATAGAAAAAAGAGAATAATTAAGGCTGTTATTGAAACAACACTCATGTTAAAAAGTGGGAGGAGTATTTATCCAAATTACAACAGTCATATTATCAGTGGGATTAATCCATTTGTGAGGCCTTGAGCTATTAAAATATAAGCTATCTCCCGGTCCCAGTATATGCTCAATCTTTCCTTCTATAATAATTTTCAATTTCCCGGATAGAACAAAAATAAACTCTTCACCTTTATGACAATAGAACTCTTCACTACCCGCTCGCGGTTCGATATAAAACATATGAGGTTCCATTGCAGTATCCCCTTCTGCAAGAAGCTCCATCCTAACTCCTTTTATATCCATGAAGATTGATTTTCTCTCCCCCGCCCTTATAAGCTCTCTCGGTTTTCCCTCAGCCGAAAAAAAGTATAATGTATTTACATTTAAGGCATTAGCAATTCTTTTTAAATTTACAATCGAAAGATTTGTCTTACCCTGTTCTACCTGGTTAAGAAAGGAGATTGAAAAACCTGCTTTCTTCGAAAGTTCTTTTACAGAAACTCTGTTTCTCTGTCTTAATCTTTTTATTTTATCACCTATTCTTTCCCTATTTAATGCTTCTTTCCCTATTTCTTCATCTTTACCTATTTTAAGAATCTCTTTAATGGCTTCACTCTTATAACCCTTATCCTTAAGTTCTTTGACCTTCCTAATAATATTTAAATCACCTTCGTCAAAAAACCTAAATCTACCTTTGGATCTTTTGCTCTTAATCAACCCCTCTCTTTCCCAGAACCGAATTGTGGAAGTGCTTACTTTTAATATTTTTGCTATATCACCTATGAAATATTTTATCATCCTATAATATAATTACAATTTTTATCTTTGTCAAGTCTTTTATTTTATCATTTTTTTCAACCCTTTTCGTCCCTTCTTCTCTTACTTTGTAATATTTTTCTAATTTTATATTCAATTACAAGCTTTATAAAAGGTTGATAAATCAGAGTTCGGACTTGAATTTATGCAAAGTATTAAAAACTAATATAAAAATTAATAAATTTAAAATTATCAGAATTTTGCAAATAATGATTAAACACCTTTCAATTCGTTAAATCTCAGATTATTAATATGGAAATTTATTTGACACAAAATATTTATTATGTTAGTATTTTTTACAGTTGTAAATATTTAGAAGGGAAAATGTATTCATCTAAAATAGCTGACATTAAAGGGAAAGAAAGGGAATCAAATAGTTATAAACATATAGAACCACGCTTTATATTTTTAGTTATTTTAAACAATGGAAATTGAAAATAAAAATAATATTATTCAATTCATAAAAAAATGGGGATTTTTTTTCATTCTTACTTTTGCCATAAGCACTCTTCTCATTGATATTTACGATAGCTACAGCTCATTCAAAAATCGTTCCAAACAGATGCGAGAAAATTATGTGGCTCAACAAAAACGGGAGATAAAACAACAAGTTATTCAGGTTGTTAATACCATTCGTTTTCAATTATTATTACTTGAGAAAAGGATGAAAAACATCACAAAAGAGAGAGGGGACCTGCTTTTTAATCTGATCAATAGTATTTATATGAATAATAAATACAAAAAGAGTGATAAGGAGATAAAGGAAATAATATTAAACAACTTGAGAAAAATTAAATTTAATATTGGAGAAGGTTGTTGTTTTATTTATTCTTTATCCGGAAAAGTTGTTTTATATCCCGAAAACCCATCGCTTGAAAGAAAAAACCTACAAAAAATAAAAAATCAAACAGGGGAATTTATAATTAAAAAATATTTTACAGAGGTAAAAAATAAAGGGGAAATAATTAAATCCGAATTTTATAATAAAGCTTATTCAGAAGAAGGTAAATATTATAAAAAAATCATTCACCTAAAATTATTCAAACCTTTTGGTTGGATTATAGGAAATTTCGTATATATCGGTAGTATTGAAAAAGAGATGAAAAAAGAGCTGTTAAAAAACATCAGTAAAATAAGATTCGGCAAAGAGGGGTATATTTTCATAAACAGATTTAACGGGAATACATTAGTTTCAAACGGGAAAATATTCTCCGGAAAGAAAAAATTGTGGGAAATTTTTAATAAACATCCTGATAAGATGAAAGATATTTTTAAAAAAGAGTATAATGCAGCCTTAAAACCGGAAGGTGGCTATATCTATTATACATTCATTAAACTAACAAGTCCTAATAAGGAATCTCCAAAAACCTCGTTTGTTTTCGGCATTCCGGAATTAAAATGGCTCGTTGGTTCGGGAGTATATCTTGATGATATTGAAAGTGATATTTTAACCATGCAGAAAAATTTATTACACGATATAATAAAAAAAATGTTCTGTTTTTTATTAATAATAACAGGGGTCATCTTTATTTTCCTGTTCTTATTACAAAAATTAACCAATAAGCTTAAAAATGATTTTAACCTGTTTTTCTCTTTTTTTAATCAAGCGGTTTATTCAAGTAAACCGATAGATATTGACGAAGTCAGATTTCAAGAATTTAAAACAATGGCAATTAACGCCAATAAAATGTTGGAAGAGAAAAACAGGTTTCAACAAGCATTATTAAATGAAAAAGAGCAACTGTTTGTAACAATTCGGTCAATCGGAGACGGAGTTATTACCACAAATAAAAAAGGTGAAATTAGAATCATGAATAAAGTCGCTGAAAAACTAACCGGATGGAAACTAAAGGATGCGGAAGGGAAAAGTTTGGATAAAATATTTAATATTATTAATCAAAATACGGGAGAAAAAATAATAAACCCGGTGGATAAAGTATTAAAAAAGGGGGATATTATAGAATTTGCAAATGATACTGTTTTAATTTCAAAAAATAAACGGAAGTATAATATAGAAGATAGCGCAGCCCCCATAAAAGACAAACAAGGTAAAATACTCGGGGTCGTGTTGGTATTCAGGGATGTATCAGAAAAATTAAGAACCGAAAAACAACTTATCAAGGCAAAAAAATTGGAATCCGTAGGTATTCTCGCAGGAGGAATCGCACATGATTTTAATAATATATTAATGGGAGTTTTCGGAAATCTTGAAATTGCAAAATTAAAAACCAAAGATAACCACCCCGCTTATAAATTTATAGAAACCGCAAATAATGCTCTCGAAAGAGCAACCAATCTGACAAATCAATTACTAACCTTTGCAAAAGGGGGAGATCCTATATTAAATGTTGTTGATTTGGAATCAATTGTAAAAAAAACAGTTGATTTTAATCTTGCCGGAAGTAATATAAAAACGCACTATAAATTCCCCTCACAAGGATTATGGAGAATAAAAGCTGATAAAGGGCAAATCAGTCAGGTTATTTCAAATATAATCATCAATGCTAAAGAGGCTATGCCTGAAGGGGGAAACATCTTCATTTATGCCGAAAACATTAAGAATACCGATAAAACATTAAAACTCAATTTACAAGAGAATTTCGTAAAATTGTCAATAAAAGATGAAGGGATAGGGATTTCTAAAAAACACATTGATAAAATTTTTGATCCCTATTTTACAACTAAGCAAACAGGGAGCGGCTTAGGACTTGCTACGGCTCACAGTATTATCAAAAAACATCAAGGGGAGATAAAAGTTGAGTCAACGGTGGATTCAGGAACTATTTTTACCATATATATACCCGCAGTAAAAGATAAAAAAATATTAGGAAAAAAATTTAAGAAAGTGATATCTCATACAAAGAAATTTAAAAATTGTAAGGTCCTTATTATGGATGATGAGGAGATTATACTGGATGTAGCAAGCGAAATGTTTAAATCACTCGGATGTGAAATTGAAACAGCCGCTGATGGTAAAGAAGCAATTGATAAATTTAATTTATCAAAAAAAGAAAACAAAACTTTTGATTTAATCATAATGGATTTAACTATTCCGGGTGGATTAGGGGGAAAAGAAACCATAAAAAAGATATTAGAGATTGACCCCAAAGCAAAAGTTATTGTTTCAAGCGGTTATTCCACGGATCCTATAATGGCTAATTATAGAGAATACGGGTTTAAAGGAAGGCTCGTGAAACCATTTAAATTAAATGATTTAAAAAGTGAGTTGTTAAAAATTTTAATCGAGTATTGAAGAATTATTATTCGATTTTATCAATTCCCTTTAATCAAATCGGGTCTTTTGTTTTTTGTAATCTCAATAGATTTTTGTTTTCGCCATTCATCTATAAGTTTATGGTTACCCGATAATAAAACTTCGGGAACTTTCCTTCCCATAAAATCCCTCGGTTGTGTATATTGCGGATAATCCAGAAGCTCGGTTTCAAAAGATTCATTAATAACACTCTCCTCCTTTCCCACTACCCCTTTTATATGTCTTGATATAGCCTCTATAAGAACAAGCACCGCCGCATCTCCCCCTGTGATTATATAATCCCCTATGGAAATCTCCATATCAACAAACTCTTTTACCCTTTCATCAACCCCCTCATATCGCGGACTAATAAAAACAAGATTTTTATCCATGGAGAGTTTTTTCGCCATTTTTTGATTAAATTTTTTTCCTGTCGGAGATAAAAGGATGACTTTTGAATCTGTTTTTTTTATGAATTTTAAAGCATTGTAAATCGGTTCAACCATGAAAACCATCCCGCTACCACCACCAAAAGGCCTGTCGTCAATCTGTCTGTGTTTGTTATTTGAATAATCTCTCAAATTATGAATATGCACTTCTACAATTTTATTCTCAATCGCTTTACCGATAACTCCGAATTTTAAAGGAGTTTTATAATAATCGGGGAAAATCGTTATTATATCAAATATCATTATTACTCTCCTCCTTAATTTCATGAACGGGGAAAACAATCTTAAATTTTGTTCCTATGTTCGGTTTTGAGTGAACAAAGATATCACCATTGTGTTCTTTTATAATATTATATGTTATGGAAAGTCCGAGACCCGTTCCTTTTTCCGCCTCCTTTGTTGTAAAAAAAGGATCAAAAATAAACGGAATATCCTCTTTATCAATACCCCTCCCTCTATCCATTATTTCAAGATTAACCAATTTATCCCGTTTATAGATTTTGATTCTAACCTCCTCCCCTTCCAAAGAGGCATCTATCGCATTAATAACAAGGTTTATTATCGCCTGCTGTATTTTAACTCTGTCACCTTTAATCAAAAGATTCTCCCCTTCGATAATAAATTTTATTCTCTTTTGTTTAATTTTATGTTCAAGGATTGTTTTTAATTCTTCTATAGCTTCATATATGTTAAAAGGAACTTTTAATCCCTGCCCCTCTCTTGAAAAATTCAAAAGACTTCTTATAAGATTTCTCATCCTCTCGCTCTGCTCCCTTATTTTAGATGCTATCTCTTTTTGTTTTTTGGTTTTTGCCGTTGACTCAAGTATTTGAGAATAGCTTGATATTCCGGTCAAAGGGGTGTTAATTTCATGGACTATCCCCGCCGAAAGCAAACCGAGAGACGCTAACTTTTCCCTTGTAATCAATTCCCTTTCAAGGTTAAGTTTTTCCGTTATATCGGACAACAGCACAATTTTTTCATCACCTTTTTTATCAAGATTAAAAACACTTGCTTCAAGATTTTTTCTATTTTTATTGTTATCCTTAAAATTAAACCTGAAAAAAGATTCATTAAGATTATGATTTACTATTTTCTCCCCTATATCATTACCGAAAACAGCCTCCAATCTTTCTCCAACGGCATTCTCTTTTTTTAAACCGAGTAATTCCTCCATATATTTGTTCCAATGCTTAATTCTTCTCCCTTTATCAACAACAAATATCCCAACTTTAACATTCTCAAGAATATTATCACTGAAATCCTTTAAAGATCTTATCTCTTCTATCCTGTTTTCAAGTGATGAATATAATGAAGCATTTTCTATGGCAAGAGATATCGAGGGGGCGATAGCAAGGAGCAATGACCAATCCTCAGTTGTCAGATAGCTCCCGTCGATTTTTTTACTCATTGATAAAAATCCTATTATCTTTTTTTGGGAAACAAGTGGTAATATATGAAAAGCCTCTATATTATTCAATTTTATTTTATCAAGTCTTTCAAGCCATCTTGTTTCATCAATAGAATAAAACCATAAAAAATCATTCGTCCTCATTTTTTCGAGAAAACCCTCGGAAAAGAAAATTCTCCCGAGAAGAGTTTGTTGCTCTTGTGTCATACTATTTAGTAAGATAAAATCTCCGGATTTTTCCTCAAAAAGATAAAGAGAAGCTTGTTTTAACAGTAAAGCGGATGTAAGAATCTCCAAAAATCTCGAACTCAATACTTTAAGATTTTTCTCGTAAGTTACTATTTTTGAAAAACTTATAAGATTCTCCCTTTCAAAATATGAACGACGATAAAAGAGTTTATTCGATAGTTCTTCAAGAAAAGTATATAGAGGGTTTAAGACAAGAACTCCGAGAAGAATAGCGGCAGCTCCTATGGTAATTCCTCCTTGAAAATCGGGAGCAAAGTTCACTATTATAAAGACATAAAAAGTAAACACTATGACAAAACCCAAAACATATACGAAATACTTCTTGGCTATTATTTCAAAATCCATAAGTTTATAACCTGAGATAGCATAAGCGAAGGTTAAAGGGATTACCAATTGAAAAAGAACTATGAATTGCGCCCATTCGGGAGGAGCCGGGTTTGAGAAAAAAGGTAAAACATAGAATAAAAAAAACGGAACAAATCCCGCATTTATACCCCAAAAAATCCATTTTAGTTGATTTTTATTGTAAATAGTATCCGATTCTTTGTATCTTTTCCAAATAAAAATCAAAGTTAATAAAAACACTATACTAAAATATCCGAGAGAAATTTTTGAGAACAGATTTTGTATAAAAGTTTGGTCAAGACCGGATAATTTTTCCAAAGTTTGCGTATAAATAATAATATACAAAGCGGTCAAAAAGCCACTAAAAATATAAAGAAAATCTCTGAATTTATTGAATTTCTTATACTCTGTCGGAAAAGTCAGAAAAAAATGGAATAAAATCGGAGGAAAAAGAAAAAAGGAGATCTTATCTATCCAAAAAAATATCTGATCCCAGAAATCAAAAGAACTGGTCGGTGAAAATACATAAACAGAATAAAAAGTTAAACTTACAAGAAAAAACAGATTTTGGGAGTAAGCTGTTAAGCTTGACGGAAGGAAAAGGATATAATATCCGATAAAAAGTGTGGCAAAACCGATTAATAAAAGGTAAAAGTAAACCATCGGGATTCTTTTTACTATTATGGCTCCTTGGGAATAAAGAAGATTTTTCCCCCTCGCCAAATAGTAAATGGATTTTTCACCAATCTTTTTATTTGCCAAAGCTTGCTGATAATCAAGGGGGGAATTAATCGGAATATTATCAATTTCCAATAGTGTATCCCCTTTTTTCAAAGGGGGAAAAAAGTTGTGTTCCTTTATAATTTTTTGAACCCTTAAGGAACCATTGGCGTATTCCCAAATAATTCCGTCATAAGTTTCTTTATAAGTAACTTTTTTATAAATATTAAATATCCCGAGAGATATGAATAATATAACAATAAATGATGTTATTATTTTTCTCATAAACTAAATTTTCTGATCCCCCAAACATATAATACTCTGTCTTTATTTATATATAAATCAAGAAAAATCTCAGATTCAAGAAAAGGGAGATAGGTATTCAACATAATTTTCGGAATAAATCTATAGTATAATCTTCTAAAATATACAGGATTATTCTCACAATTAAAAAGAAAAGGATATTCCACACCTATTTTCGATACCCCTATCTTTTTCATAACTCCCATTTTAAGATACAGTGAATTGTTTTTTACATACTTTGAATCAAAAAGATACCCTCCCGAAAGAAAACCTGTAAAATCATCATCATTTTTTATAAAACTCAACTCATATAAATTAAATGAATCAGTTCCTATTTTAGAATGGTTTTGCAATATTTTAAGTTCATAATTATCAATTTTTTTAATAAGTGAAAATGTTTCAAATAATTCATTCTGATTATATTCTTCCCTTTTCGTCAAGCCGTATTCGGGGGATAAGGGTTTTTCACCATTTGACAGAGACAATCGGGTTTTTAACCCTTTCACCCATTTAAACAAAAGCTGTGTATTAAAAAACTCCCCCCCTGTTTTATTAATATCTTTTCCCAACCCGAAATCAAAATTCAAACGACCTGTTTTAATATTTCCGTTAAAAAAAAGAATAGTCTCTTTCAACCTATTATAACCGGAGTTTATCACACCAATCTCAGAGTTAAAACCTCTGTTTTTATAAGTTAAAGGTGTTATACTAAAACTCGAACCACTACCTGTGTGATGCAATTCAAGCACTGAACTCCCTATCACTGGTTTTTTTATTATCTCCCGCTCCTCCTTTTCAAGGATGTGTTTTATCGAAGCTTTGAATATTAGTTTGAATTTTCTCCTTTTCTTCGCCAAATAAATCCTATTTCTGACTTTTATATAATTAATCGCAAGAGTTCTGTCCCTTTTCATTATGGATGTTGTTGTCAATTCTTCTTTATCAGCTTTTCTATCTCTCATCAAAGTTGATATATCTATTTTTTTCTTTTTTGCAAAAGAAGGTATTACAATGATTAGAATAGATAAAAGAATTATGATTTTATTCCTAAACATAATATAAATAGTAATTAATTTTTTATCAAAAGTCAATATTACCTACCTACCCCTAAACCTTGAATAAAAACCGCAGAAACAGTGAAAAAACATCGAAAAACATTCCCTTTCATCGGTTCCTACCAAATATAAAGCAAAGCAGTCAAAGCGATAATATGAGCCTCTAAGCAAAGTGAATATCTTGTAATCCGGAAAATATAATGGTAAAGCTTAGCATTAACGGAACAAGCAGTCATTCAATCCCGAAAGTATCTATCTGTAATAAAACAGCTAAAGTTCCGTTTTTTTAAAGAGCAAACACCTTTAAAACCCTAACAAAACAAAAAAATCAGAACTAAACACTCAGAAGTCTCGGAGGGCACTTCCCGTTTCTCTTGACAATATCTTGCTATTCTGTTATTTATATCAAATGTTATTAATGATAAATGAAGCTTTACAAACACAAAACAGTGTTAATGTTTTTGATTTTTTTTCTCAGATCGGTCTGGTAGGCAAGATAGTTCTAATATCACTAATCTTTTTCTCAATCGTTAGTTGGGCGATAATTTTTTTTAAATGGAAAATTATTAACGGGGAAATCAGAAAATCCAAAAGATTTTTATCCAAATTTCACGATGTCAGAAGTATGCAGGATAAATACAGAGTAGCTAACAGAAACAAAGGGAATATTTTATCCGACTCTTTCAGGTATGCTTACGAGGAAGCGATGAATCAAATAAGAGGCAAGGAAAAAGATGCACCCCCCGAAACAAATAAACTTGATATTGAATCAATAGAAAGAGCTATGCTGTTAAAAATAAATGAGGGGATAAGCAGAATTGAAAATAAATTGAATTTTCTTGCGACAACAGCCTCGGTTACCCCTTTCATAGGACTTTTCGGAACAGTTTGGGGGATAATGGATGCTTTCAGACAGATAGGTTTGCAAGGATCCGCTGACCTTGCCACGGTAGCACCCGGAATTTCCGAAGCTTTAATTAATACGGCAGCAGGACTTTTTGCAGCTATTCCCGCAGTTATAGCTTATAATTATTTTCTCAAGAAAATAAATGAAACATCTTCCATTTCCGAAAATTTTGTTCTTGAAGTAGCGAATATATTTCAAAAAATAAAATATTGATATGAGACGAATATCAAGATATAAAAACAGAATCAATCAATCCCTTTCTGAAATCAATGTAACTCCCCTTGTTGATGTTATGCTTGTTTTACTTATCATATTCATGGTAACAGCTCCCATGATGAAATCCGGAATGAAAGTTAATTTACCTCAAGCTGAAGCAAAAGAGATAAAAAAGGTAAATGATGTTGTGATTTCAATTACAAAAAGCAGATATATATATGTGAATAAAACAAATGTTAATGTAAAACTATTAAAAAACACATTGATTAATATGTTCGGAAACAGAAAAAATAAAGTTGTTTTTTTGGAAGCGGATTCTTCCGTTCCCTATGGGTATGTTGTTTTCGTGCTTGATGAGATTAAAAAAGCGGGAATTGAAAAAGTAGGTGTCATAGTCAGACCCAAAAAGAAAAGATAATGGCTCAAAAAGAGAAAAAAACATTTGAAATCGCCGTAGGTATATCCATTTTACTTCATATATTTATTTTCGGATTATTAATAGAAAAGCCATTCGCATCACCGCGAAAAAAGAAAATCACCTATTATGTTGATTTAATGAATTTTTCTCCGGGAGGAGGGGGGATTAAAAATTCATCAAATTACAAAAAAATCAAACCTATCAAAAAAAAGCCTGTAAATAAAAAAAAGAAAATATCTATGAAAGAACTTACGGCTGAAAAACAAAAATCTAAAAAGAAAAGGGATTTAACATACTCAAAACCGGTGAAAAAAATAAAAAAAAGAAGGAATAAAATCAATAAAAGACCTATCAAAAAAAGAAAAATAATAAGGAAAACCCCTCTTGAAGAGGTTTATGAAAAATTCAAAAAAGAGAAACAGAGTAATGATAATGGTGGAGTGGGTTTCGGAATAGGTTCGGGCAATGGAAATGGTTCCATGATAGGAAATTTTCCGTATGCCTATTATATAGAAATTGTAAAAAACAGAGTATCTTCAAACTGGATAACCGCCACAGGCAATTTTACCGTTAGAACGAATTATATTGTTATTGTCAGTTTTACAATAATGAAAAACGGGAGAATCAGAGATCTTATCGTTGAAAAAAGCTCCGGTATAGATTCTCTTGATACTTCAGCCTTAAGAGCTGTAAAATACTCCGTTCCTTTCCCCCCCTTACCGAAATCCTATGATAAAAAAGATTTATCCGTATTTATACAATTTGTCCTAAATAAAAAGTAAATAGAGAGGAAGAAATGAAAAAACATATGATAATTATCTTTCTGATTTTCATCTGTCTGATTTTTTTCTGGCAGAGCAAACTGTTTTCCCAAAGAGTCGGGATTACAATTGAAAAAGGTGTGGCTGCAATATCCGTCGCAACACCTAAGCCTATCTTTAAAACAAAAAAGGATATAGCGATAAAAACGGGAAATTATATTTATGGTGTTTTTAAAGATGATCTCAGGTTTTCATTGGTTTTCAGTTTGGTTCCCGAAGGATTTACCTCTTATATCCGTCCTTTGAATCCGAAACAGATATTTTTTAAAGATTGGGAATCCATAGGGGCTAAGATACTTGTTGTAACCGAAGTAAACGAGGACACCGATGATAATATAATTTACTCTATAACAGTATATGATGTAAAAACATCAAAGATGATATTCGGAAAAAAATACAGGGGAAAAATTAAAAGCGGAAGACTTATAGCTCACAAAGCGGCTGACGAGATGATGATTAATTTCGGAGAAAAGCCGGTTTTTTCCTCTAAAATAGTATTTGTATCATCAAGAGACGGAAATAAAGAGATTTATATGATGGATTATGACGGTAATAATCAAACAAGACTTACAAAAAACAGATATATTGATATATTACCGGCAATCTCTCCCGATAAGAAAAAAATAGCATATACCTCTTACAGAAGCGGAAAACCCGATTTATATATACAATATCTGTATGAGGGCATTTTAAAAAAGATTTCAACAGGTGGAGTTAACTATGGCGCTAAATGGAGTTGCGATGGTAAATATCTTGTTTACACATCCTCGAAAAGCGGAAATGCGGAGATATATATTGCGGATTCCAACGGCTCAAATTCCCAAAAAGTTACTTTTTCAAGATGGGTTGATTCATCTCCCGATCTTTCTCCGAGCAATAATGAGATTGCATTAACATCCGATAGAACAGGCTCTCCTCAGATATATGTAATAAACAGAGACGGAACAAACATAAGAAGAATAACTTTTGAAGGAACTTATAATGATTCACCCGCTTGGAGTCCCGACGGAGAAAATCTTCTTTTTGTTTCAAGAATAGAGGGAAGATTTGATATTTATAAATACAATTTCAGAGCTCAAACTTATTCAAAATTAACTAACAGAGGAAGAAATGAAAACCCTTCATGGAGTCCGGACGGAAGACATATAGTATTTTCCTCGACAATAAACGGGACACCTCAGATATATATTATGGATTATAAAGGAACAAGAAGAATAAGATTAACATATAAAGGTAAAAACACAATGCCTTATTGGTCAAAATGAAGATAAGCTTTTGCACCATAATTCTAAATGAAGAAAAAAACATAAAAGCTCTCATAGAAAATATTAATGAAATCGCTGATGAGATCATTGTTATTGACTCTGGTTCAACCGACAGAGGGTTAAAAATAGCAAAAGAGATGGGGGTAAAAGTCCTTTATAATGAATGGATTGATTATACCTCACAAAAAAATTTTGCAATTTCAAAAGCTTCCAATGAATGGGTTTTTGTCCTTGATGCGGACGAGAGATTATCGGATGAACTGAAAAAGAATATTAAAATTATAAAAGCAAAAGAGACTGATAAAGATGGTTTTCTTATAGCGAGAAAATCTTTTTATCTCGGCAAATGGATAAATCATTCCGGATGGTATCCCGAAAGAAGGATAAGATTTTTCAAAAAATCAAAAGGGAGATATTACGGAAGATTCGTTCATGAAGGGTTGGCTTTTGACGGAAAATCGGAAATATTATCGGGAGATATTCTCCACTACTCATATAAAGATGTCAATGACCATATGGAACGATTAAATAAATACTCTTTTCTCGGAGCAAAAAGGAAGAAGGAGGAAGGTAAAAAATTCTCTTTCACGAAACTTTTTTTATCCCCTTTTATCAGATTTATTACCCATTACATTGTAAGATTCGGTTTTCTTGATGGATTTCAAGGGTTTTTAATAGCTGTTTTTTCAGGTTATTATGTTTTTTTAAGAGAGATAAAACTTTGGGAACTTAGTAAAAAAGATTAAATATAATTTTGTTTTAATTCTTTTCTATTATATCTTTGTATTTTCCGTTCTTAGGGTCGTATTTGAATTTACCGTCAGCATAAATTAAATCATCAATAGTGGATTTTTTCCCGTCTTTTCCCACAATCATTATCATATACCCGTCAATACCTGTTTTTTTATATATTATCTTATTACCCCAAGGATCTTTAACAGGTATCTTTTTATCATAGGTTTTTAAGATAATCGAACTTAGTGAATCAATAGATTCCGCCTTAGGTGAAAATCCCCAATCTATTACATATGTTTCCACACCTTCGACGATCTCTTCGATTGAATTATATGCTTTTCTTGCATCATCTCTGCTAAAAAAGCCTATGAAATTATTAAACGGCCCTACATAAAGGAAAATTATGATAAATAAAAAAGCTACAACTATAATTATTTTTTTCATTTTAAATCTCTATATTTTTTTTCCGCTATATATCTATTATCAGTAAGATAATTCACAACATAATCCTTAACAGCAACTTTAAAATCGGTTATATCTTTATCATATCCTAATTTTCTGATTTTTGATATATCCGCCTTTGTTAAATATTGATATTGACTCTTAATATTTTGAGGGATATCTATATATTTTATAACAGGTTTTTTACCTACGGATTCAAAAACTTGCTTCACTAAGGTGTTCCAACTTGTTGTTTTTCCCGAACCTATATTAAAAATACCTGTTAATATATTATTATCAAAAAAGAATAAAACCATATTTACGGCATCCTTAACATAGATAAAATCTCTTAATTGTTCACCATCTTTATATTCGGGATTATATGATTTGAATAATTTAACTTTACCTGTTTTTATAATTTGCTCATAAGCTTTGATAATAAAACTTCTCATATTCCCTTTATGATATTCGTTCGGCCCGAAAACATTAAAAAATTTAAGTCCCGTAATTTTATTCAATAATCCTGTTTTTTTAGCATAAACATCAAAAAGATGTTTTGAATAACCATAGATATTAAGAGGCCTTAATGTTTCAAGATATTCCTCATTATCTGAAAAGCCTCTACTCCCGTCACCATAAGTAGCCGCACTTGACGCATAAATGAATTGTATATTATTTTTAACCGCAGCTTCAGCCAATAATTTTGTATATCCGAAATTATTATTCATTAAATAATCCGCATCATCTTCGGTAGTATCGGAACATGCCCCGAGATGGAAAATGGTTTTTATATTCCACGAGGAAATCTTATCTTCTTTAACCAACTCTCTGAATCTGTTTTTTTCATAATACTCCGTGAAATCAAGTCCTCTGAGATTTTTCCATTTTTCGGTTTTTCCGAGAGAATCAACAACTATAATATTGGTATATCCTCTTATATTTAAAGCATATAATAGATTAGAGCCTATAAATCCTGCTCCTCCTGTTAATATTATCAAATCCTTTTTCATATTAATTTAATATATTCTAATTTTTTTATTTAATCAAGTAAATGAAAAAAATCAATAAATATCAAACCTAACTAATCTACCGTCAAGTCCACCGTTGGACAAAACCTTTTTCCACTTTGCTCTTAGCCCTATTTTTTTTATATATTCTCTGTTCCCGAAATATATATAAGCGGATGAATTTTTACACTTTTGTTTTAAAAAATCACCGAGATTTTTATAAAAAGTATCAAGGTTTTCCCCTTTTTTCATTCTTATTCCATACGGGGGATTACAAACAATAATACTATCCTGGATTTTGTCTATCTTGAATAAATCTTTCTGTTCAATAATAATCTTCCTCTTTTTATCCAATGCCAAACAATTGTTTTTAGAAATTTTAACGGCATTACCGGAGATATCACTCCCCGATATCAAACCTCCGGGAATATCCTTTATTTTTTTCAACTCCTCTTTTTTCACCTTATCCCATATAGCGGAATCATAATCGGGAAGTTTCTTAAAACCAAAGTTTTTTCTTAATATCCCGGCAGGTGTGTCGGTTACTTTAATAAAAGCTTCACATAGCAATGTTCCCGATCCGCAAAAAGGATCATAAATGGGGACATCCCCTTTCCATTCGGAATATTCGATTATGGCGGCTGCCAAGATTTCAGACATAGGGGCTTCAACAGCCTCTTTTTTATAACCCCTTTTATGCAAAGCCCCGCCGGAGACATCAACACTTATTATTGCTCTGTTTTTATCAATAAACAGATCAAAATATACATCAGGGTTAAATTTTTCAACCGATGGTCTTTTTCCCTGTTTTTCCGTAAAATAATCGGCAATAGCATCTTTTAATCTTAATGCTGCAAATTTTGAATGCTTTATATTACTGTCTATGACTATTGCATTGATAGCAAATGTTTCATTCACGGATAAAAAATCACCCCATTCTATCTGTTTTCCTGTTTTATAAAGATATTTATCGGAATGAACTGAAAAAGATATAACGGGAGCAAGTATCCTACTTATAAATCTTGTTTTGAAAACTATTTTATAAAGGATATCCTTTTCAGCTTTAAAATATATCCCCCTGTAAACCGGTTTTATATTCGCAGCCCCGAAGGAATTAAGCTCCCTCTCTCCTAACTTTTTAATATCTTCCGAAATTCGTGCAAAATATCTCTTTGTTTTCATATATTGATGTTCCATCCGCGTAAGTCAACTCCCTAATTGATACAATAGTTTAAAGGTTAAACCATACAATACGGAGATTAAAATCATTACAACCGTTAAAACAACAACATATTTTAATCCGAAATACAAAATCATCATAGGTAAAAGTTGTAATTTTACGGCGCGATTAAATATGAAAACAGCTATTATCTCCCCTTTAATCCCATTATCTTTTAATTCTTTTAAAATCGGATACCAAAGATACACGGAGCCTGAGGATAAAATTCCGCTTAAAATCGAAACTCCCCATAAAACAAAAGTTTTCTGTTTTTTAAATAATTCGGCCATCTTTTTTACGGGAAACAATAATTCAAGGAAAAACATGAATATGAAAATCAAAGCTAAAACAGGTAGTATTTTTTTCATAAGATTAAGAATATTACTGTTTAATACTTTGGTCTTATCAGGATATATTAACAATAATAGAATATATAAGATAACCGAAAACAATAAGAATATATAATTATACTTTTTATTTTTTTTCTTTTTCTTATTCATAGGACACCCATAATAAAAACCGTTATAAAAGCAACTATTATTGAAAAAATAAAACTTAACAAATTCCTTAGAATTGAAAACTTTTTACCGAGAAACATCATCTCCGCCGGAATTTGAACAAACCCGACCGTTATCCAGGAAACCAAGAATGCTGTAACAGCAATAAGACCGACTCCGTTTTTTAGTAATTCCCCGCCTATAATATAACTGTTTATCGGATTTCCGGCAAATAAAGAACCAAAAGCGGCTCCGATTATCGGATCAAATGCATTATGGTGAAAAAGTGTGTTCAAGAATTTTTTCGGAACAAATGTATTAAATATTCCCATAAGAATAATAACTCCAATTATTATGGGAGAAGCAAATATAATTGAATTAAAAGCTTTTTTAAAAGCTTGTTTAATCTTTAAAAACATCGAATCTCACCTACCTTCCTTTTATTATTGACAGTGATTCAACATAAACAATTTCGCATGCATGATTTCCCGTATCATCTCTTGTTAATGAACTCTGCCAACTCCATCCGTCATCCCCGTTAACATTAACAAGATACCCATCCATCTTAATTATTTGCCCTTTTTTTACATTTTTTAAAATAGATGTTACTACACTTGTTGCCGGAATTATATGCATATTCGCACTATGAGTCTCTATCTCTTTACGAGGAATTGGAAACTCCTTAACTCTCCAATGATACCATCTTCCCGATTGAGATATCTTTATTTTTTTAAGAATAGACTCATCAGACATTCTTCCCCAACCAAGGGCAAGATCGGTAGGGGAAAGATCCGTTTCCCTCCCATGGTGATAATCCTTCTTTGATAAAACTTTAGCTTCAATACTGAACTGCGAAAGCAGAGTGATATTATATTTCTTAAATCTGAATGTTTCGGGAGTTTCCAAATCAGTTTGCACGGGCTCATCCGGAGCAAAAACTCCGGGGCCTAAATGAACGGAATTATCCCTTGTGAAAAAATATACTGCAACAGATAGAATAGCAATTATAATCACCGGTTTAAGATATTTTTTTAAATCAATCTCCTTTTGTTTTTTCTTATAAAAAGATCTTCCTTTTTGCTCCATTATTCACCTCCTTTATAAAGCTTCAAAGCTTAAAGTTACAAGCCTCAGGGCAGCTTTTTGGGCTTAAAGCTATTGAAACCCAAAGTATAAAGCCTCGAAGCTTCAAAACCACAAGCCTCGAAGCTTTTTCAATCTTTGTTTTTCGTCTTTTCTATCAAAGAATATAACATTCTTCTTATCTCTTCATCTCTTTTATTTAATTCTTCGTATTCTTCCACTGTTATATATTTTAAATCTCTACTCAACATCATTTGATATAACAATTCCTCACAACTTCCATATGCTATCTTTACATATCTTAAAAACTCCTTCTCACTCCCTCCTCCCCCTTCCTTTAGATTCATCGGTATTGAATACGATGCTCTTCTCATCTGAGCAACAAGTCCGTATATCTCATCTTTTGGATAATTTTTTGTTATTTCATATATTCTCAATACCAATTTATGGGACTTTTTAAAAACTTCATACTTATTTATATCTCTCATCTTTCTCTTTATTATTCATTATCATTTTAGCTTCGATGCTTGGAGGCTTTATGCTTTTGGCTTTTAATTGTTTTCCCATTCCATAACTCCAAATATAATATATACAATATTAGAGAGATTTTTGCAAGGCATCTGAAAAAGCCTCGAAGCCTCGGAGCATCAAAGCCTCGAAGCTATTTAAAATCATGCAAACTTTTGCAAAAGCTTTATGCTTTATTAGCTTTAAGCCCAAAGAGCTGCCTTTGAGGCTCTTGGCTTTTGGCTTCTTTTTACAATACTTGTTTTTTTTTAAATAATATTTTAAACTATTAAATTATAAGGAGGTTTTTAAATGGTAAATAATTTAAAAGAATCATTGGTTACTTTAAAAGAAAATTTTAAAGCGATTCAACAAGATGAAAAAGATAAAAATAAAGCATTCAAAAAATTTCTCGATCTTTTGTCCGAATTTCTTCAGAAATCATTCGGTCTTGAGGAGGATGAAGTCTCGGTTCTAATTACCGATAAAAAAGAATCCATTATCTCTTTCGTTAAACCAAATTATCTCGTAAACTCCGGAATGATTCCCTTAACATCCCAAGATTCAGTCGCAGCTCAAGCGATTAACAATTCAAAAGCAAAAGTTTTAAATCATATAAAAAAGAAAAGACACTCTTCCATCTTTGAGCATGTTAAACACCCTTCAAAGACTGTTTATCCCGTTCAAAAATTAATGGCTGTCCCATTGCTGTTAAACGGGAAAAAATACGGAGTTATAGAGTTAATGAGAAAAGGGTTAACCGCTTCAGACTCAGGGCCCGATTGGACGGAAGATGACCTAAAGAATATGGTCGAAATAGTAAAAGAGATTGTGTCATTTTTCGCTTATTTCAAACCTGAAGACTATAAACCAACATTAGTTGAAGATGAAAAATAGATTAAAGAAAATAATACTTGAAAAATCGGTTTTTTTCGGAGACTTTACCTTGTCATCAGGAAAAAAATCAAAATATTATATTGATGCCAGAATATCAACCCTATTTCCCGAATCATCATATCTTATAGGTGAAATAATCTATAAAATGCTTGAACCATGGACAGTTGATGCCATCGGGGGATATTCCATAGGCGCTGATCCGATAGTTACAGCTGTTTCCATAGTAAGTTTCCTTAAAGAAAATCCAATACCCGCTTTTATTATAAGAAAAGAGACAAAGCAATACGGTAGAGGTAAACAGATAGAGGGTAACTTTAAAGAAGGGATGAAAGTAGCTGTGGTTGATGATGTTATAACCACGGGAAACTCCATAATAAACGGAATAAAAACAGTCAAAAACAATGGAGGGGAAGTTGTAGTGGCGATTTCCGTTATAGACAGAGGGGAGGGAGGTAAAGAAAAGATAGAAGCAATGGGAGTTCCATACATACCGATTTTCACCTTAGAAGATTTAGATATAAAAAATTAAAAGTAAATATATATAATTTCCTAATATAAATAATATTTAGAGGATTGGATATTTATAATGGATGATAATTTTTTTCTTGATAATCTTCTGTTGCCAGCCGTTAAAATAAAAGATAATAAAATATTAGATTATAATAAAAAATTCATATCCGATTTTGTAATAAAACAAGATATTTTAAATTCGGATATCTCCCGCATTATACATGAAAAAGATAAAGTTAAATTTGAAAAATTTATAAAAAGTAAACAATTAAAAATAAATTGCAATATAAAAAAAGGAAAAGTTTTCAGCCTATGTGAGATACAAAAAATATTCTATGATGATAAAACAAAAGAATCAATTATAATTCTAAATTCCATATCAGGAAGTATTACCGAGAATAAAAATGAAAAAGGGTTTATAATCTCCATCCTGAATGAAAAAGAGACCCAACTTGATTTTGTTGTTAATAGTTTGGATTCCTTTATATGGCAAGCTTATCTTACTGAAAGCGGCGAATATAGACATTCTGTAATGTCAAAAGGTTTAAAAAAAATATCCGGATATAAACCTGAAGAACTAATAAATAAATCCATTGAGTGGGATGACTTTGTTTATCCTGAAGACTTACCTATTATTCAGAAGATGAGAAAGACAGCTTTGTCAGGTCAAAAAGTTGATTCTGAGTACAGGATTATATCAAAAGCGGGTAAAATAAAATGGGTGAGAGATATCGCAATCCCATACAAGGAAAAAGGTAAATTAAAATATTTAAATGGCTATTGTATTGATATAACAAAAGAGAAAGAAAGAGAAATAGAATTAAAAAAGATAAAAACCGCAATTGAAGCTGCTAATGAAACCATCATAATAATGGATAACAAAGGGATAATCCAATATGTAAATCCCGCTTTTACAAAAATTTCCGGTTATTCTTATAAAGATGCGATAGGAAAAGATATAAGAATCTTCAGAGGGGGTAACCTACCCCAGAAATATTATGATAGATTGTGGAAAACTATTCTTTCGGGAAAAAGATGGCAGGGGAAACTGATAAAAAAGAGGAAGAACGGAAGCACACATGTGGTATCAGCCTCCATCGTTCCCATAAAAAACAGGAAAAAAGAGATAACAAATATTCTTACAATACATAAAGATATTACAAAAGAGGAAGAATTAAACGAATTATTTAAAGAGATAGTCGAAGCTCTTGGGGAGATAGGACTTTCATTTATTATTATTCAAGATAACAATGAAAAGATGGGCATAATAACCTATGCAAATGAACTTTTTATGAAAATAACCGGTTACATGAAAAAAGAGCTAATAAATAAAAAATCATTTTTTGATTTTATAAAAGACGAATTAAGAGAAAATTATAGAAAGAAATATATCCAAAGTAAAAAAATAAGAAATCTTTCTCTCACCTTTAAAACCCATTTTCTAACCAAAAAAGGGAGATTATCAGTGGAGGTCATAACCACAAAAATAGAATATCTCGGAAAGCCCTCTTATTTTGTAATAATTAAAGATATTACAAAAGAGGAAGTATATGAAGAAAATATGAGACAAGCACAAAAATATGAAGCTTTGGGAAATCTTACAGCGGGTATAGCTCATGATTTTAACAATATTATAGGGGGGATTCTCGGGTATATAACCCTTCTTAAAAAAGATGTTAAAGGAAATAAAAAAGCGGAAGATAAAATCAAAATAATAGAAAAAACAGGAACTAAAGCCACGGAACTTATTAAACAACTTCTCGGTTTTTCAAGACGGGGAAAATACGAAGCAAAACTTATAAATATCAATAAAAGTATTATTAATATGCTGAAAATACTTGATAGAACTTTGTCAAAGAACATAGAGATTAAAAAATCTTTAGATAAAAACATAAACTCAATATATGCTGACCCATCTCAAGTTGATCAAATCATAATGAATCTGTTAATAAATTCTTCTCAGGCGATGAAAGAGGGAGGAACAATATACATAAAAACAAAGGAACAAATGATTGATTTTGAATTTGTTAAACAGCACCCCTACGCCAAAAGGGGTAAATATATGGTAATGACAATAAAAGATACGGGAACGGGGATGAGTAATGAAACTTTGAAACATGTTTTCGAGCCCTTTTTCACGACTAAAAAGCCAGGGGAAGGAACAGGTCTTGGGCTTTCAACAGTATATGGAATTGTAAAAAATCATAATGGTTTTATACTAATAAACAGTGCGTTAAACAAGGGAACCGAGATTAAAGTTTATCTACCGTCAACAGGAAAAAAAATATTTGAAAAAGAGGAAAAAACCGAAGAGGAGAAAGATAAAAATAACGAAGGTGTAAAAGAGAAAAAAAACGAGAATAAAAAAGAGAATAAAAACAATGATTTCATCAAAAAGAAAATACTTATTATAGATGATGAGAAAATCATAAGACAGATGTTAGAAGATTTTCTTTCAGGTAATAATTATAACACTGTTTGTGCGGAAAATGGTTTTATAGGTGTTAAAATATATAGGAAAATGAAACCTGATCTAACAATATTAGATATGAGAATGCCTGTTATGAGTGGAAAGGAAACTTTTAAAACAATTCGTAAAATCAATCCCAATGCAAAGATAATCATTATTACAGGTTATTCCCTTGATAATGATGTTAATGAAATATTAAAGGAAAAAGCGGTTGCATTTATTAAAAAACCATTTAAACTTGAGCAAATATTAAAATTAGTTGAACATCTTATATAAAAGAACCCTTTCTTAAACATATCATGAAAAATTACGATATAAAAACATGAAGCTAACATCAATTTCTATTAAAAACAATTATAATTATATTAATCTTAGAAAGGTGATAAAAGACAACAATATAACAATAAAAGATAATATAGTAAGCATAATATCAGATTCTGAAATCATTATTAAATTTCGTTTTTATCAAAAAATAACAATAACCGATTCCAAAGAGTTTGACAATCTTATGGCAACAATAGAATCAATGGCGATTGAGCTTACCAAAATAGCAAAAGAAAAAGGGAGAAAAAGGATTACGGTTGTTTTTACCGACCCGAACAGCGCCGTTAAAATAGCAAGTTTTGAGCATGGAAAATACTTTAAACAATATCTTTCAATAGCAAACATGATAATGTTATCGGATGAAATAATTTATCGAAATGATAAAGAGATAAAACATTATACTATAACACCCAAAATTGTAGATTATTCGATTAAAACCAAAACAGAAGTTTATGAACCGAGAGATTTATCACTCAAGATAACCAATAAAATCATTCATAAATTTTATATGACAGAATAATCAATCTCCCTTTAAAAGAACTATGGCGTAAGCTTTTATCGCTTCCCCCTTTCCTATCTCCCCTATTTTTTCATTTGTTTTGGCTTTTATACTGATATTTTCCTCGGATATTTTTAATGCTGCAGAAAGATTTTTTTTCATTTTATCAATATACGGGTTTATTTTCGGTTCTTCCGCTACTATCGTGCAATCAAGGTTTGTTATCTCATATTTTTTATTATTCATAATCTTAACAGTTTCTTCTAAAAGTATCATGGAATCAATGTCTTTATATTTAGAATCATTATCGGGAAAATGAGAGCCTATATCCTTTTCCCCCATTGCTCCCAAAATAGAATCTATTATGGCATGAATTAAAACATCTCCGTCTGAGTGAGCTATAAACATTTTATGATACGGGATTTTAACACCTGCAATTACAATAAATTCTCCGTTCTTCTCAAGTCTGTGAATATCATAACCTAAACCAATTTTTATTCTCATTTTTTCACTATTTTTATTGTAATATATTTTTAGGAAAATTCAAAATCATTAAATATAAACCCCAAAAATCGGATAATAAAGATAAAAACATTGGCAAGATAGCGAGAATATCATAAAAGAGTATAAATGGGATATAGGGTTGAGGAAGTTTTCATCGGGAGATGGACACAGGAATGGAATAGTGTTTTTATTCGGAGCAATAGCTCAGAGTTCAATAAGATATTTTTTGTCCCCCTTTTTCAGGATAACTCACTTTGAGCGTTTGTATAATAATAAATATATTAATATAAGAGTGCGAAAAAAAGCAAAAAGGTGTAAAATTAAGAATAAAAGAGAGAAAGAGAAAATGAGAAAAAGATTAAAGATAGAGATATTATTAAAGAGGATTGGAGGAGGAGAATCTTCGAGGCTTTTCAGACGCAACTTATATAGCCCTTAAAGCCTAAATCTATACCTATGAATCACCTGAGGGACCACATCTCCTGTCTTTTCATCAACTCTGTCTGCCTCAACCACATATACATATCCGTCCTTTACATATCTTATATATCCTTTAAAAGGGATTCTTACCCCCTTAGCTATTGTTTTACCGTTAAATGTGTGTATATTGATAAAAGAATCTTCGGAATTATATTTTTTATACTTTAAAAGCCTTACAAAAAAATACCTGTTATTTATAGCTGCTGCATATGTAGGTGCAAACTTACTCTCCCACCATTTTTGATTTTTCTTTGTTAATCCGTAGGGAGTCTCTCCATAAGGAAAATGCCCTTTGAACGGAAAATATTTTGTCTCTTTTTCCGCAGTATATGTTTTTACGAGTTTTAAATTATAATCATATTGGTATATCTTGTATTTATTAGGGAAAATATATAAAAATCCGGTTTTATCGGAAAGTTCGGATATTCTGAAAGCACTGAATACCGTAATAAATTTTTTAAGAGGTATATCATCCGGCATAAATGCTGAGCTTATCATCTTACCATTCATATCATACTTATGAATGACATAATTATCAGAAGTATAGGGAGCCGTAGCTATTATTTTATTATCCGGACTTATGAAAAAATTTATGAAAGGGTCTTTTAAACTAAATTCCCTTTTATAATTATACCCCGGATAGGAATAAATTATGATTTTATACTTACCCTCATCCCTTATGTAGAGATTATCCTTTAAATCAAAACACGGATTAATAGGAACTAAATACTCGCCGGGGCCTTGCCCTTTTCTTCCTATCTGTTTTACAAAGCTCCTTTTCTTGTCAAAATAATAAAGCTTCCATTTTCTTGCATCTTTAAAAATATACTCACCCCTTGAGTTTATCGCAAATCCCCTCACATCAACAAGCTCATCCTCTTCACTCAAACCCTTGAATTTTATTATCTTATGATCGCTAAACACCTCTTCCCACTTCGTATATGCTTTGGGATTATCTTTTATTATCACATTCTTATCATCACCCTTTGTTTTCCTCTCACATGATACAAAAATCACCGCTACAACCAAAATAAATAAAAATTTCACGAAAAAACTCAAACCCCAATCTTTTCTCTTACCCATTCTCTAAACCTCCTCATATATTCATCAGAACATATTGGTTTGTATATGTCAATAATATTTAATTTTTTATCCGTAAATAATATTATCGTAAAGTCATTTGTTCCGAGTTTTTTTACTATGTTTTCCTCCTTAATATTAATCAATTTCTTAACATTTTTCAATAAAATTTAGAAACCGAAAAATCATCTGTAAAAATACCTAAATATAGCTTCTTCTTTTCCCTTTTCTCATCCTAATACCGTTTTCTTTAATAAGATACGAAGCTTTTTATAAATAAATATTATATTGGTAATTTTACAATTTGATTAATTCTATTTAATAGCAGCTTATTCATCTTCTCATTTGAAAAATTAGGT
>Ga0256835_1000086_pt1 | contig 76689 bp, 72 predicted proteins | sample PIR30metaG_FD_185972 | JGI IMG/M metagenome (GOLD analysis project Ga0256835, IMG submission 185972) | Hydrothermal vent microbial communities from East Pacific Rise, Pacific Ocean - PIR-30 | ecosystem: Environmental > Aquatic > Marine > Hydrothermal vents | place: Pacific Ocean: East Pacific...
CTCGTCCGGCCCAGGCCGCCAGATCCGTATCCGGGTGCTGCAGGGCCCACCGGCGGTACTCCGCAATCAGCGCCTCCAGTTCCTCCCGCCGGTCGGTGAAGGGGGCGTGTGCGGTGACCCGCAGGCCCTTGTCATCGTCCGTATCCGGCGTTGCCGACGCGTCGGTCCCCAGCGGTCGAAGCACGGTGAGCGACGAAAAGAAACGCCCCGCGGTCTCGCGGTGACGGGCGGAGAGTGTCGTGTAGGGGAAGAGTACGGGGGTTATGGCCATGGCTGCTCCTGTGTGCGTGTCATCGATTCCAGTTTTCGTCTCCTGCCGCCCGGACGCCGCCTAAGCGGACTTTCCGTCTCTCACCATCACGCCCATGGCCCGCAGCTGTTCGCGCAGGCGGTCGGCGGTCTCCCAGTCCCGCCGGCGCCGGGCTTGCTCCCGCTGCCGCAGGAGCGACTGTACGTGCCTGTCTCCGGCCTCGGGGACATCGAAGCGCAGAAAGTTCAGCACCGCGTCGAGGCCCTTCAGGGTCTCCAGGATGCGGTCGCAGCCGGCGCGGTCGATGCCGTCGGCGGTCATCAGGCGATTGACCCGCCGTACCACCGAAAAGACCTTGGCCATGGCCACCGAGATGTTCAGATCGTCGTCCATGGCCGCCGTGAAGCCGTTTTTCAGGTCGTATATCAACTGGTCCAGATCGGCGAAGGGCGTCGTTCCCCGGTACTGCTGCAGGCGCAGCACAAAGCGGTCCAGGCGCCTGAGGGAGTGGGCCGCGGCCGCCAGGCGGTCTGGAGAGAAAATCAGCGGGCGGCGGTAGTGGGTGGTGATCAGCCAGTAGCGGATTTCGCGGCCGCTGTAACCCATTTCCCGGATTTGCGCCAGCGACATTTCGCGCCGTTTGTTGATCGCCTTTTTGCCGTCCACCAGCACGGTTTCACAGTGCAGCCAATAGTCGGCCATGGGCCTGCCGTACAGGGCGGCGGCAATGGCGATTTCGTTCTCGTTGTGGGGGAAAACCAGTTCGCGGCCGCTGGTGTGGATGTCGAAGCGTTTGCCCAGGTATTTCATACTCATGGCGGCGCATTGGATGTGCCAGGAGGGGCGCACGTTGCCCCAGGGCGTGGGGGTGTAGATACCGCGTTTGAGTTCCGACAGCCGCGAGCGCTTGAAGAGGGTGAAGTCGCGCGGGTTGTCCTTTTCGTAGTTGTCCAGGTCCACGGTGGCCCCGATGCGGATCTTGTCGAGGTCGACACCCGAGAGCCGGCCATAATCGGCGAAACGCGAGATGTCAAAGTACAGCGATCGCAGCTTTTCGTAGGCGTAGCCCTTCTGCGCCAGCTGCTCGGCCAGGCGTATCATCTCTTCGATGTGCTCGCTGACCAGGGGGTAGGCTGCCGCCGGCTGCACACCCAGCAGCTCGAGATCCTGTCGGAAGGCCGCGATGTGCTCCTGTGTGAACTCGGCCAGGGGTTTGCCGGCCGACTCGGACCCCTGGATGGTCTTGTCGTCCAGGTCGGTGATGTTCATCACGTGGTGCACGTCGTAGCCGCGGTACTGCAGGTAACGCACCAGCAGGTCGGCGAACACCATGCGCCGGCATTCGCCCAGGTGCATGCGGGCATGGGCCGTGGGACCGCAAGAGTAGATGGCGGCCTTGCCGGCCGTGAGGGGTTCGAAGGGTTCCTTGCGGCGGCTCATGGTGTTGAACAGGTTCAGGTGCACCTTCTCGCGTACGGTGAACAGCGGCGTGCTCAGGTACCGTTCCCCGCTGTCCGGGAACACGACCACCAGGGTTCCGCCGTCCATGCGGCGGGCCTCGCGGCGGGCGATGGCCATGGCCGCCCCGCTGCTCATGCCCACGAAGAGCCCCTCTTCGCGGGCCAGGCGGCGGGTCATTTCGAAGGCCTCTTCGTCCTCCACATTGATCTTTGCATCCAGGCGGCGCTTGTCAAAGATTTCCGGGCGGTAGGCTTCCTTCATGTTCTTGAGCCCCTGGATCTTGTGGCCCAGATAGGGCTCCACGCCCACGATTCGGATGTCGGGGTTGTATTCCTTCAGCCGTCGCGAGACGCCCATCAGGGTTCCGGAGGTGCCCATGGTGGCCACGACGACACGCACCTGTCCCCCGGTCTGCTGCCATATCTCGGGGCCGGTGCCGTCGTAATGTGCGCGCCAGTTGGCTTCATTGTTGAACTGGTCGGCCATGAAATACTTTTCCGGGTTTTCGCGCACCACGCGGTAAACTTCCTCGATGGCCCCGTCGGTTCCCAGGTGGCCGGGGGTCAGCAGAATGTCCGCTCCCCGGGCCTGCAGGATCTTGCGGCGTTCCCGGCTGACCGCTTCCGACATGGCCAGCAGCAGGCGGTAGCCCTTGACGGAGCAGACCAGCGCCAGGCCGATGCCCGTGTTGCCGCTGGTGGCCTCGATGACCGTTTTGTCGGGCGTCAGCTGACCCGATTTTTCGCCGGCTTCGATCATGGCCAGCGCGGGGCGGTCTTTGACCGACCCGCCGGGATTGAAATACTCGACCTTGGCCAGCAGGCGTACCCGGGGATTGGGGTTCAGACGGCGGATTTCGATAAGCGGCGTGTTGCCGATGGTGTCCAGGATGGAACGGCTCATTTCAGAGGCTCCGTACGGTGGCCTTCACGGTAATCCGCGCAATGCGCCGGGGACCGGCGCGCTTCCAGCCGCGGCGCCACGGCTGCGATGATGTCGGCCGTCACCCGGGAAGGGTCGCGGCCGGCGTCGACGACCACGAAACGGTCCGGCTCCCGGCGGGCCAGGTCCAGGTATCCCTGCCGCACCCGGCGGTGAAAGTCCAGCGCTTCCTCTTCGAAGCGGCTCTCGGCGGCCTCTGCCGGCCCTGCGCCGATGCGTTCCCATGCCCTGCGAAGCCCTGTTTCCGCCGGCAGATCCAGCAGAATGGTAATGTCGGGCACAAACTCGCCCAGCACCAGGCGATGCAGGGTGTCGACCAGTTCCGCATCCAGCCCCCGGGCCACGCCCTGGTAGACGACGCTGGCATCCGCGAAGCGGTCGCAGATGACCACCCGGCCCTCCGCCAGCGCGGGGCGGATGACTTCGGTGACGTGCTGCACGCGGTCGGCGATGTACAGCAGCAGCTCGGCCTGTGGACTGATGCCCCGGTTGGCCGGGTCGAGCAGGATGCGCCGGATCTTTTCACCCACGGCGGTGCCGCCGGGCTCGCGTGTCAGGCGGCAGCGGTAGCCGCGCTTTTCCAGGAAGGACTGCAGCTGCCGCACCTGGGTGGTCTTGCCGGAACCCTCGATGCCCTCGAATGTGATGAACATGTCAACGCCCCTGTCGAAAGACCCCCTGGAGTTCCCAATTTTTCAGCTCTTCGAGCGTTTCGTAATCGGTGGTGTCGCATTTGAGCGGCGTCACCGATACCCGTCGTCCGAAAACGGCGTGGGTGTCCGTGCCGGCCTCCGCAGCCCGCGGCGGAAGCCGGTAGTATTGCCAGTAATAGGGCCGCTGGTAAGGGTCATGCCGCTTGTCGATGTGCTCGGCGGCCAGGCTGGTGGACTGTCGGCTGATGGAGACGCCGCCGGCCTCGCGGGCCGGCACATCCGGAAAATTTACACTCAGAAAGGTGCCTTCGGCCAGCCCCCGCCGGTGGACCTCTTCAGCCAGTTTCACCACGAACCGGGCGGCCCCGGCATAGTGCCGCGGACGGCGTCCCTGGATGGAGACGGCGATGGCCGGGACACCGGCCAGCGCCGCTTCCCTGGCGGCGGCCACAGTGCCCGAGTAGTTGACGTTGGCACCCACGTTGGCCCCCGGGTTGATTCCTGAAACCACCACGTCGGGCGGCCGTTCCATCAGTTCTTTGAGCGCCAGCTTGATGCAATCGGCCGGCGTCCCGCTGACGGCCCACGCCTGGGTGGTGTCGGCCAGGCCGACGGTTTCGGCGCGCAGGGGCACGCGCAGGGTGATGGCGTGCCCGATGGCGCTGCGCTCGCTGTCCGGGGCCACCACCGTGACGCTGTGGTGCCGGGCGAACTGGCGGCGCAGCACGGCCAGGCCCTCGGCGTGGATGCCGTCGTCGTTGGTCAGTAAGATGTGCATGTAGGCTGTGGCTTTCCGCTGTCGCGGTGCTGATTGCGTTGCAACCGTTTTTAGTAAAATAAGGAGTTCGAGGCTGTGCAGCCTATAACAATAACTTGACTTTTACAAGCAAGTCGGTTTTATAGTGCTGATCAACGTAAAGTCGGCATGTTATCCCGAAAGAGCGGGCAGCGTCAATTGGTAATTCCCGCGCATCGAACCCATGGGCAGAGGCTGAATGCAAATACCAGGGCGTTTACGAAGAGTTGGCAGGGGTGACGCAGGCGAAGCGCAACGCCGAGGCGTTGGAACGGGGCACCGATTTTGTACCGGGTTGCGTGTACTGATTTGCCTGCTGCTCTGCGGGGTGCTGGTCGTGCCGGCAATGGCGGCCGACCTCAAATCGCTGGCCAAAAGCGGCAAACAGCCGTGGCGGGTGGCGGCCGACGAACTCAAGTACGACCGCGCCACCGACCAGTACATCGGCAAGGGCAACGTGAGCATCTCCAGGGGTGACACGCGGCTGACGGCTGATTTCGTACGCTTTGACCAGAAAACCATGCGGGCTTTCGCCCGCGGGCACGTTGTCCTCAACGCCGGGGGCGACATCGTCACCGGCGACAGCGTCGAAATCGATCTGAACACCGAAACCGGAACCATTTACAACGGAACCGTTTTCTACAAGCAGAAGCATTTCTATATCCGCGGAAAGAAGCTCGAGAAGGTGGGGCCGGAGACTTTCACGGCCGAGAAGATTACCGTGACCACCTGTGACGGCCCCTCGCCGGACTGGAAGCTGACGGGCAGCAACGTCAAGCTGACCAAAGAGGGTTTCGGCAGCGTCAGCAACGCCGCCCTGTGGGTCAAGGATATCCCGGTGCTGTGGGCACCCTACCTGATCTTTCCCACCAAACGCAAACGGCAGTCCGGGTTCCTGCTGCCCGAGATCAACCAGTCCGACCGATTGGGGTTCCAGTATATCCAGCCGTTTTTCTGGGCCATCAACCAGAATTCAGACGCCACTTTTTATGCGCAGGTCTTTTCCAAGCGGGGCTACAAGTTTGGCGGCGAATACCGTTACATGCTCAATAACTGGTCTAAGGGCACCCTGATGGCCGACTACTGGCGCGACACCAAGGTCGACGACGGGGAGGGAACCAACAGCCAGGACTGGGGATACACTTACGACGACGTGTTGCGCACCAACAAGGACCGCTATTGGATCCGCGGCAAGATCGACCAGTTGCTGCCCTACGGTTTTACGTCCACCGTGGATGTCGACGTGGTCAGCGATCAGGATTACCTGCGGGAGATTCGGGACCAGATGACGGGCTATTACGAAACCCGCAACGCTTTTCTGCGGACCTTCGGCCGCGATCTCGACGACTACGACGATCCCGTGCGGGTCAATCAGTTCGATGCCCGGCGGAATTGGCGCAAGTTTTCCCTTGAATCCGCCGTGCGCTGGAACGATGACACACGCCTGCACAATTCCGATGCGCCGGACACCACCCTGCAGTACCTGCCCTATATCAGCTTCCAGGGCTCGAAGCAGCAGCTGATGGAATCGCCCGTCTATTACAAGCTCAACAGCCGTTTTGACTATTTCTACCGCGAAGAGGGCCAGTCGGCGGTGCGCGGCGACCTTTACCCGCGCCTTTACCTGCCGGTGCGCTACAAGGGGTATTTCACCTTCGAGCCCTCCGTGGGGCTGCGGGGTACCGCCTACCATGTGACCCAGTTCGAAGACGAGCTGAACAATCCCGGGCGCGATCAGACCCGCGGCATATTTGACGTGGGCGCCGACCTGAAAACCGAGTTGTTCCGGATTTTTGAAATCAACGGCAAACGTGTGGAGCGCATCAAGCACCAGTTCCGGCCGCGCATCGTTTACGGTTACATCCCCAAGGTGAACCAGGACGACCTGCCCGATTTTGACAGCATCGACCGCATCGGCAAGAAGAGCCTGCTGACCTACTCGCTGACCAACACGCTGACCTCCAAGATCCGAAAGGCCCCCAGGAAACGCAAGAACGCCAAGGGCCAGGCCGAAGAGGCCGCAAGCGACTGGGACTATGAGTATCGCCGGGTGCTCTGGTTCTACGTCGAGCAGTCCTACGACTTCAACGATGGAAACGACGGGCTGACGTCCCAGCCGGACGACGAATACATCGGGCCTTTTATGCCGCTGCACGCCGAGCTGGAGTTGACGCCCTTTAAATACCTGGCATTGCAGGGCCAGGTGGATTTCGATGTTTACGAAACCGATTTCATCAAGAACGGCATCGCCCTCCGGCTGTCCGATTACCGCCGTGACCGGCTGTACGTCGAGCACCGGCGCAAGAAGGATGATTATAACTCCATCTACACCAGCCTTCTGGTCAACATCAACGACAAGCTCTGGCTCAACGGGGAGTGGGAGCAGGATCTGGAGCAGAATGAAAAGGTGCGGGTGGGGGGCGGACTCCTGTACCAGGCCCAGTGCTGGGCTTTGCGCTTCAACTACACCAGTGAGCAGGACGAGGACCGTTTGTCTTTTATGGTTGACCTGACCGGTATCGGCGGTTTCGGAAAAACCTTCGGGGTCAGCGGAGCCGGCCAGGAAGACTCCATCGTGCAATAGCAATCTATCGACTCCGGCGGCGGACCCGCCCAGTACAGGGTGCGCCGCCCGCACCCCCGTGCCCAGCATCGACTGGATCCGGCCGCGTGTGCCTGTGCCGCCGGGTCTTTTTTATTGGAAAACGTACCCATGACGACAGCAGACATTCTAAAGCCGGCGTGGTACGTGCTGCACACCCGCAGCCGTTTTGAAAACGTGGTCAGCGAGGGCCTCTCCAAGAAGGCCTTCGATGCTTTTTTGCCCAAGGTGCAGGTCCAAAGCCGACGGCGGGATCGTCGCATGCTGATCCGGGTCCCGCTCTTTCCAGGGTATGTTTTCGTCAAGACCGACCTCAACCCGTACCGGCATTTGGAGATCCTCAAGACGGTGGGGGCGGTGCGGCTGATTGGCAACCGGCAGGGCCCCATCGCCGTTCCCGAAGACACCGTAATGTCCATCCGCATCATGGTTTCGGGGGATCAGCCCGTCATCACGGGCAACCGCTTCCGCAAGGGGGACCGGGTAATCGTGGTGCGGGGCCCTTTCGAAGGTGTTACCGGAACCTTCGTGCGTTACCGCGGCCGGGGGCGTGTGGTGGTCAACGTGGAAGCCCTCGGGCAATGGGCGGCGGTGGAGGTGGACGAGGACGATGTCGAGGTTTTCCGGGGGCTCGTTCCATAACTACTTGACTTATTATAATCTTCTGGTTTATACACTTTCCGTTGAACCGATCGCGGCTCCAGGGGTACCACGGGGCCCGAACCCGGTGGCGGGGATTGCGCGGGCCGGGGGAGGCCGGCGTACTTTCTGCAGTTCCCTCTGGGGGCTCGCGGAGGCGCGATCAGCGGTTTCTCAGAATGCAAATTTCGAAGTTGCGGGCAACGCCCGCGTCAGCCATTTGAGGAGGCTCGATGAACAAACTGGAGCTGATTGCCGCCTTGAAAAACGAAGCCGACATCTCCAAGGCGGAGGCATCGAAGGTGGTCCAGATATTTTTCGATGATATGGCCGAGGCCATGGCCCAGGGCGACCGGGTGGAAATCCGGGGGCTCTGCAGTTTTTATGTCAAGGAATACAAGAGCTATACCGGACGGAATCCGAAAACCGGTGAGAAAGTGGCCATCAAGCCGAAAAAATTACCATTTTTTAAGTCGGGCAAAGAGCTGAAAGAACGGGTCGACTACTAGTTCGTGGCTGGATTCGCGGCCATCATCGGCCAGGATAAACCCGTTGCAGCTCTCCGAGCCCTCTTGCGTCGCCAGACCATCCCCCACGCGTTTCTCTTCACCGGCATTGCGGGAGTGGGAAAGTCACGTGCGGCGGTGGAATTCGCCAAGGCCTGCAACTGCCGGAAACGCCGGCCTTCCGAGGGCGGTACCCCAGCCGGCGGGACGCCCGAGAACGGAGCCATACCTTGCGGCAGCTGCGGAGCCTGCCGGAAAATCGAGGCCGGCGTCCATCCCGATATCCTGCGGCTGAAACCCACCCGCACGTTTATCCGCATCGACAGTATCCGTTCCCTGCAGCACACGCTCTCCATGCGACCTTACGAGGCCCGTGTGCGGGTGGTGATCGTGCAGGAGGCGCAGCATATGAGACCCGAGGCGGCCAATGCGTTTCTCAAACTGCTCGAAGAGCCGCCCCCCGACACGGTATTGATCCTGATCGCCGAGAGGGTGTCGGAGGTGATGCCGACGGTGGTCTCCCGTTGCCGGAGGCTTCACTTCAACCCCATTCCGCAGGGGCAGTTGGCTGGCCTGCTGGTCGACGAGGCGGATGTGACGACCGAACAGGCCCGCACCGTAGCGGCTTTTTCCGGTGGCAGCCTTTCGCGCAGCCTCGAGCTGCTGGCGGGCGGCTGGTTCCGGCTGCGGGATTGGCTGGTGGATGAATTTGAGCGACTGCCACAGATGCCCGTCGGGCGGATCATGGCGCTGGGCGAACGGCTGTCGGCCGACCGGCGGCGGTTCGAAGAGGCTCTCGACGTGCTGGTTTCCTGGCTGCGGGATTTGATGATCGTGGGGGACTACCCTGAGGGCGTGGTGCACCGGGACCAGCAGTCGCGGTTGCGGCGCCAGGCGGCGCTCTGGCCCCTGGCGGACCTGTCGGCGGGCATCCGGGCGGTGCGGCGGGCCCAGACGGACCTGCGGGCCAACGTCGGTCCCCGGCTGATCGCGGAGACCCTCCTGCTGCAGCTGGTGCCCCGGCAAGACGGGCGGAAAACCCTGGGCTGAGCGATTTGCGCGTTTGCCGCAGGTACCGGGAAAATGTTACTGGAATAGCGCGCTATGCCCAACGGCGGTTGACCTCCCGCCTGCGGCGGGATGAAATTGATAATCCCGATGGGCCGGGAAAAAGTGAAACGGTTGGCATGACCATGAAAAAAATAGTGGGTATCCGGTTCAAGCCCGCCGGCAAGGTGTACGATTTCGAGGCCGGCGCTTTCGTGCTCAATCTGGGCGACTACGTAATCGTCGAAACTTCCCAGGGACTCGGTTTCGGGGTGGTCGCCAAAGCGCCGGTCAGCGTGGAAAGGGCGGCCATTGACAAACCGCTCAAAAAGGTATTTCGTCTGGCTACCGAGAAGGACATCCGGCAAAAGAACGCCAACGCCGATACGGAAAAATCCGCCTACCGCTTTTGCCTGGGGTGCATCAAGAAACTGGGCCTGAAGATGAACCTCTTCTCTGTGGAGAGCACCTTCGACGGCAGCAAGCTGACCTTCTTTTTCACCGCCGACGGCCGCGTCGATTTTCGGCAACTGGTCAAAATGCTGGTGCGTGAGCTAAACGTGCGCGTGGAGATGCGCCAGGTCGGTATTCGCAACCAGGCCAAGCTGTGCGGGGGGCTGGCGCGCTGCGGGCAGCAGATCTGCTGTTCGACTTTCATGGAGAAGTTTGTGCCGGTCTCCATCCGCATGGCCAAGGAGCAGAGCCTCTCGCTGAACCCCACCAAGATCTCGGGGCAGTGCGGCCGGCTGATGTGCTGCCTGACCTTCGAGTACGACACCTACCGCGAACTGCGCGGCAAGCTGCCCAAGATCGGCAGAACCGTGGAAACGCCCAAGGGCCGGGGCCGGGTGGTGCGCCACAACGCCCTGCGGGGCACGGTGGCTGTGCGTCTCAGGGACGGCGAGGAAATTGAGGTGAAAACCGAAGATATCGCAAAACCCCAGAACAGGAAGAAAAATGCTTGATCCGTTTTACATCACCACGCCCATTTACTACGTCAACGCCCGCCCCCACCTGGGGCACGCCTATACCACCACCGTTGCCGACGTGGCTTTCCGCTTTCACGGCATGCAGGGGCGCCAGTGCTTTTTTCTGACCGGCACCGACGAGCATGGCGACAAGATCGTCGAGGCGGCCGAGAGGGAAAAAATGAGCCCGCGCAGCTACGTGGACATGATCAGCGCCGAGTTCCGCCGCCTCTGGCCGGAACTCAACATCCACCCCAGTGATTTCATTCGCACCACCGAGCAGCGCCACATCGCCGTGGTGCAGCAGGTGCTGCAGAAGATTTACGATGCCGGCGACATTTATTTCAGCGAGTACGAGGGACTCTACTGTTTCGGCTGCGAGCGTTTCTACACCGAACGCGAACTGGTGGACGGCAAGTGTCCGGACCACGAGAAGGCCCCCGAACGCATCCGCGAGGCCAACTACTTCTTCAAAATGAGCCGTTACCAGGACTGGCTCATCGACCACATCGAGAAGCACCCCGATTTCATCCGTCCCGAGCGCTACCGCAACGAGGTGCTGGCCTTCCTGCGCGAGCCGCTCGAGGACCTGTGCATCTCGCGGCCAAAAACGCGCCTGCGCTGGGGCATCACCCTGCCCTTTGACGAGGAGTACGTCACCTACGTGTGGTTCGACGCCCTGCTTAACTACGTATCGGCCCTGGGCTATCCGGACGGCGAGCGCTATACCACCTTCTGGCCCCACGCCCAGCACCTGATCGCCAAGGACATTTTGAAGCCCCACGGCATTTACTGGCCCACCATGCTCCGGGCTGCCGGCATCCCTGTCTATCAGCATCTCAACGTGCACGGCTACTGGAACGTGGACCAGAGCAAGATGTCCAAAAGCTTGGGAAACGTGATCGAACCCCTGGAGTTGAAAAATATCTATGGACTGGACGCCTTCCGGTTTTTCCTGATGCGGGACATGACCTTCGGCCTGGACTCCAGTTTCAGCGAGGAGGCGCTGGTGGAGCGCATCAACGCGGACCTGGCCAACGACCTGGGAAACCTCTTTTCCCGTGTGCTGGCCATGGCCCATCGCTATTTCAAGGGGCGCGTGCCGGAGGTGGATCCGGACCTGGAGCCCAAGCTGCGTTTCGGCCTGAAAGACGAAGCCCTGCAGGCCATTGACGATTTCGAACGCCAGATGGAAGGTTTCGGCTTCAACACGGCCCTTGCCGCCGTGTGGAAATTCATCGGCCAGATGAATCGCTACGTGGATTACAGCATGCCTTGGGAACTGGCCAAGAACGAGGCCAGCGCCCGGCAGCTGGCGGCGGTCATCTACAACCTGCTGGAGGGACTGCGTGTGGTCTCCGGCCTGATTTACCCGGTCATGCCGGACACGGCCGCAAGAATGCAGCAGCACCTGGGGCTGGATGCCGGGGAGCCTTTTTACCTGCTCGAGCGCCTGCGGGCCTGGGGCGGACTGCCGGCGGGAACACCCCTGCCCAAGGCCGTGGCGTTGTTTCCACGCATCGACACCCGGAAAAAAGAAAAACCGCAGCCCCCGCCGGAATCCGCCGGGCTCCGAGACCTCAAGGAAGAGATCTCCATCGAAACTTTCGGCCGGGTGGACCTGCGTGTGGCCACCGTGCTGCACGCCGAACCCGTGCCCCGCGCCGACCGGCTGATACGACTGGAGGTCGACTGCGGCGAGCGGCGCACCATCGTAGCCGGCATCGCCAAACACTACGATCCCGCCGACCTGGTCGGCCGCCAGGTGATCATTGTGGCCAACCTGAAGCCCGCCAAACTCATGGGCGTTCTGTCCCAGGGTATGCTGCTGGCTGCCAGCAGGGGCAAATCGCTGGCGCTGTTAACCCCCGACCGGGAAATGAAACCGGGAACCCCCATTCGCTGAAGAGCCGCCGGGATGCTTTTGCACAAGAAGGATATTATCGACGGCCGCGGCGGCTACCGCTCGTGGCAGCTCAGTCAAAGGGGATTCCAGCGCCGCCGCAAGCGCCGCAGGCTGGTGCGTTCGGTGGCCAGGTACGTACTGGCGGCCGCCGTGCTGGCGGCCCTGGCGACGGTTTTCATGGGGCTGTGGACAGACGCCGACAGGGATCACAATACGCCTTCGACCACGGCTTCGGTGACCGGAAAGGGGCAGCGGGAATCCGGTGCACCCCCGGCCGAGATCATGATGGATAAGGCCCGGGTGCGTACCCTGCTGGCCGGGCAGACCCTGTACAACCTCCGCCGACGTTCGTTTCAGGTCCAGTCCCCCGACGGGCCTCTGCGGGTGGACACCAGCCTGGATCCCTCGCTGCAAAACTATTTGATGGGCAAACTGGACCGCGACCACTCGCGCTACGTCGGGGTGGTGGTTATGGATCCCAGCAGCGGCAGGGTGCTGGCCATGGTGGGATACAACCGGGTGGACGCCGCTGAAGACCCCTGCACGCGTGTGCTTTACCCGGCTGCCAGCATTTTCAAGATCGTGACAGCGTCCGCCGCCATCGAAAAACTGGGCCTTAACTCCGGATCCACCCTGCGCTACAACGGGCGCAAGCACACGCTCTACAAGTCACAGCTCAAGGATCGCAACAACCGGTACACCCGGCGCATCACGTTGCGGGATTCCTTTGCCCAGTCCATCAACCCGGTTTTCGGCAAGTTGGGCGCCAACCAGCTCAAGGGAGACACCCTGGCAGCCTATGCGCACCGTTTCGGTTTCGGCCGCGGCATCGACTTCGAGGTTCCCGTGACGCCCAGTACGCTGGTGGTTTCGGACGAACCCTACCAGTGGGCCGAGGTGGCCAGCGGCTTCAACCAGACCACGCGCATCACCCCCCTGCATGGCGCCATGATCGTCAGTGCGGCCGTCAATGGCGGTCGCCTGCTGGATCCCACGGTGGTGGAGCGTATCGTGGGCCGCGACGGCCGCACCCTGTACCGCGGGGCGGCGACAGTGGCCGACCGGGCCATCTCCGAGAAGACTTCGCGCACCTTGCAGCAGCTCATGGCCACGACGGTCCGCAAAGGCACCGCGCGCAAGATGTTCCGCGGGTGGTCGCGGGACAAGGTGCTTTCAAAACTCACCCTTGGCGGCAAGACCGGCAGCATCAATGTCGATCCACGATACGACTGGTTCGTGGGCTTCGCCCGGGACAAGAACGGCGGCCAGAGCCTGGTCGTGTCGGCCGTGGTGGCCCACCACAAGCTCATCGGTCGCCGGGCCGGGCAGTACGCCCGCATGGCCATGATCTGTTATTTCGGCGATTATTTCGCCCGCCGCCCGCCGGGGGCCGCCAAGAGCAGCGGGTAGCTTTTCACCGGTTCATCGTGAATGCCCCCGCCAACTACGCCTTGACAGGGTGCTGGGGATAAATTAAAATTCCAAACTTTTATGCCGATGAAACCGGGTCTCCCCGGTCGCGTGAAACAGCCGCCGAAGGGCGGGGCTTTTGCAAAGGGGGGCTCAGAGGCTACCGGCTGTTTTTCCACACCGCACCAAAGAAGAAAACGGTCTGCAATGAAAACTGAAAAACCAACCGACATTATCGCCCGTCGTCGGCAGAAGCTTGCCGAGATGAAACGGGCCGGCGTCAACCTGTATCCCAACGGCTTCGAGGTGCCCCACACCGTGGCCCAGGTCCAACAGGCCACGGCGGACCTGCCGCCCGACAGCGACGAAGACGATCGCCGCTGGACCGTGGCCGGCCGCATGATGGCCATCAACCGGTTCGGCAAGAGCGCTTTTATCCGCTTCCGCGACCGCAGCGGCCAGATGCAGGCTTACATCCGCAAGGACCGGGTGGGCGACGAGAGCTACAACCTTTTCAAGCAGCTGGACATCGGGGATTTCGTGGGACTCACCGGCCACCTGTTCAAGACCCGCACCGGGGAATGGACCCTGCTGGCCGAGTCGCTGACCCTGCTCAGCAAGGCGGTTCGCCCGCTTCCCGAGAAGTTCCACGGGCTCAAGGACCCTGAAAAGCGCTACCGGCAGCGTTACCTGGACTTGATCATGAACCAGGAGGTGCGGGAGATTTTCATCAAGCGCAGCCTGATCATCGACACCATCCGGCGCTTTTTCCTGGAGCGCGATTTCCTGGAAGTCGAAACGCCCATGATGCAGGTGCTGCCCGGCGGGGCCGAGGCCACGCCCTTCGTGACGCACCACAACGCCCTGGGCATCGATCTCTACCTGCGCATCGCCCCCGAACTCTACCTCAAGCGTCTGGTGGTGGGCGGCTTTGAGCGCGTCTTCGAGATCAACCGCAACTTCCGCAACGAGGGCATCAGCACCCGCCACAACCCCGAGTTCACCATGCTGGAGTTCTACCAGGCCTACGCCACCTACGAAGACCTGATGGCCCTGACCGAGAAACTGCTGCGGCAGGTGGCGCAGGCGGCCAGCGGCGACAGCCGTTTCCACTACCAGGGAAACGAGATCGACATGTCCGCCCCATTTGCGCGCTACACGCTCTTCGAGGCCCTGGAGAACATCGGCGGTATCGATCCGGCGCTGTTGGAAGACCCCCGCGGGTTGCTGGATTTCGCCGCCACCAGGGGCATCCAGGTGGCCAAGTCCCGGCGTCACGGCAAGGTCATCACCAAGCTGTTCGATGTGCTGGTGGAGCCCAAACTGATCCAGCCTACATTTATCACCGGTTACCCGGTGGAGGTGTCGCCCCTTTCACGGCGCAGCGACAGGGAGCCGGGAATCACCGAGCGTTTCGAGCTGTTCGTGGCCGGCCACGAGATCGCCAACGGTTTTTCCGAGCTCAACGACCCGGAGGACCAGCGGCAGCGCTTCGAGCAGCAGGTAGCTGACAAGGACGCCGGAGACGAAGAAACCCACAGCATGGACACCGATTACATCGAGGCCCTGGAGTACGGTATGCCGCCCACGGCCGGTGAGGGCATCGGCATCGACCGGCTGGTCATGTTGCTGACCGATGCCCCCTCGATCCGGGAGGTCATCCTGTTCCCGCATCTGAAACCGCAGTCCTGAGGCTTTGGTGGCATGTCTTTCGAATGGTTCGTCGGCGGCCGCTATCTGCGGGCCAAGCGCAAACAGACCTTCATCTCGGTAATCACGATTCTGTCCATCGCCGGGGTGACGGTGGGCGTGATGGCGCTGATCGTGGTGATTGCCGTCATGGCCGGCGCCGTGACTGAACTCAAGGCCCGCATCCTGGGAGTGGAGGCCCACGTGGTGGTCATGCGGCACGGCGGCGCCATCACGGATTACCCGGAAGTGATCCGGCGTATCGAGGGCATCGACGGGGTTGTATCGGCGGCGCCTTTCGTGTACTCCCAGACCATGATCCGGTCGCGCTACGGCGTGTCCGGCGCGGTCATCCGGGGGATCGATCCCGAGGCCCGCGGAGAGTCCGTCCCCGGCCTCTCGCGTGAGGTGCTCAGGCAGGACCTGCGTTCCGCCGCCGGGAGCGGCGAGGACGGCCGGCGCGTGCCGGGTGTGGTGTTGGGCAGGGAACTGGCGCGCACCCTGCGGGTGGTTCGGGGCGACTGGGTGTATTTGCTTTCGCCGCGCGGCATGCTTTCGCCCATGGGGCACCTGCCGTCCATGCGGCGCTTCCGGGTGACGGGGGTGTTTTCGTCGGGCATGTACGAGTATGACGGCTCCTTCGCCTATATCAACCTGTCCGACGCGCAGCAACTGCTGCGCCTGGGAAAGGGGGTTACGGGAATCGAGGTGCGTGTCAAAGACGCCTACAAGGCCGACCGCGTCGCCGCCGCCATCGCCAAGCGCCTGGGCTTTCCTTTCTGGACCCGGGACTGGATGCGCATGAACCAGAACCTTTTTTCGGCCCTGAAGCTGGAAAAGACCGCCATGTTCATCATCCTGACGCTCATCGTGCTGGTGGCGGCTTTCAACATCGCCAGCACCCTGATCATGACGGTCATGGCCAAGACCCGCGATATCGCCATTCTCAAGGCCATGGGGGCCACCAACCGCAGCATCCGCCGTATCTTCGTGCTCAACGGCATGATCATCGGCGCCGTGGGGACCTTTCTGGGGGTGGTGCTGGGGGCTTCGCTGTGTGCGCTGCTGGACCGCTACAAGTTTATCAAGCTGCCCGGCGATGTCTACTATTTCACCACCCTGCCGGTGAACCTGAGAGCCACGGACGTGCTGGTGATCGCGCTGGCCGCTATGCTGATCTGTTTCCTGGCGACCCTGTACCCGGCCAACCAGGCATCGCGGCTCAACCCGGTCGAGGCCATTCGTTATGGTTGAAGCGGCCGCCGGAATGCAGACGTCCGCCGCAGTCGATGCAGAGGACTGCCTGATGCGGGTGCGCGGCATCAGCAAGAGCTATGAAACCAACGGCAACCGCATCGAGGTCCTCAAGGGCATTGATTTCGACCTGCAGGCCGGCGAGAGTGTCGCCGTGGTGGGGGCCTCGGGGATCGGCAAATCGACGCTGCTGCACATCCTGGGGGGACTCGACCGCCCGGACAGCGGCCGACTCCTCTACCGCGGTCAGGATATCCTGGCCTTCGACGCGGCCCGCATGGCGGCTTTTCGCAACGCCTCCATCGGGTTCGTGTTCCAGTTCCACCACCTACTGCCGGAGTTCAACGCTTTGGAGAATACCATGATGCCGGCCCTGATCCGGGGAGACAGCCGCCAGGACGCCCGCCGGGCGGCCGAGGAGATCCTGGTGCGGGTGGGGCTGGCCGAGCGTCTGCGGCACCCGGTCAGCAAACTCTCCGGCGGTGAGCAGCAGCGCGTGGCCCTGGCCCGGGCCCTGGTGCTGCACCCGCCGCTGCTGCTGGCGGACGAGCCCACCGGCAACCTGGACCGCCGCAACAGCGATCAGATTCACGATCTGTTGATGAAGCTCAACGCGGAATTGTCCATGACACTGGTGGTGGTGACCCACAACATGGAACTGGCAGACCGCATGTCACGGGAATTCACCATAACCGACGGTAAGCTGACGGAAAGAGATTAAGGACGGTCTCATGCGAAACCACCTGTCATATCTGGTCGTGGCGCTGATGCTGGCGTTGGCCGTGGTTCAGGCCCATGCCGTGGAGCAGGTTCGGATCCTGGTGCTGCCCTTCAGCGTTTACTCCGAACAGAATCTGAGTTACCTGGAAGACGAGATCCGGACCGTCCTGGGCGGAGATCTGCAGGCCCAGGGGGCTGGCCTGGTCTCGTGGGAGACCACTGCCGCGGATGTGCGAATGCTGGTGGACCAGGGCAACGAGGCACTGCGGAGCCTGGGGCGGGAGCAGGGCGCCGACTTCGTAGTGTGGGGCAGCCTGACCCGCGTGGGCCAGCACTTCAGCCTCGACGCCAGTCTGCTCGGCGTGCATACCGGGGGACCGCCCGAGCACTTCTACGTGGAGGGCCGGGGCATGGAGAACCTGCCGGCCAGCCTGGAGAAGCTTTCCCAGGAGATGGGGCTCAAGATTTTCAAGCGCGAGAAGGTGGTGGAAGTCAAGGTTGAGGGAAACGTGCGCATCGAGGCCGACGCCATCAAGCGGGTGATCAAGACCAAGCCCGGATCCGTTTTCCTGGCGCGCAGCATATCCCGTGATCTCAAGGCCATCTATGCCATGGGCTACTTCGACGACGTGCGCGTGGAGTCCAAGAAGAGCGGAGACGGACAGGTCATCATTTTCCACGTTAAAGAAAAGCCCACCATTCGTCATATCCGTTTCGAGGGAAACCACGTTTTCGAAAACAACGAGCTCATGGATGCCCTGGACATCAAGACCGGCTCGATTCTCAACACCTTCAAGGTCAAGAGCAACATCGAGGCCATCAAGAACATGTACCGCGAGAAGAATTATCATAACGTGGAGGTCACCTATAAGGTCATCCCGCGAGAGCACAACCAGGCCGACCTGGAGTTTGATATCAGCGAGGGGGAAAAGATCCGCATCAAGGAGATCACCTTCGTGGGCAACCACGCGTACAGTTCCAAAAAGCTCAAGGGCCTGATGAAAACCTCGGAAAAGGGCTTTTTCTCCTGGTTGACGTCTTCCGGTGACCTCAAGATGGAGGACCTCAAGCAGGACGTCGCCCAGATCGCGGCTTTTTATCACAACAACGGCTACATTGACGCCCGTGTGGCTGAGCCCGAGATCAAGTACAGCGGCAAGTGGATTTACATTACCATTAAAATCGAGGAGGGGGCGCGCTACAAGGTCGGACGGGTCGACCTGAGCGGAGACCTGATCTGGCCCAAACCTTCCCTGCTGGCCAAACTCAAGATTCCCTCCCAGCGGTATTTCAGCCGTGAAGTGCTTCGCAACGATGTACTGGTGTTGACGGACATCTATTCGGATGCGGGCTACGCTTACGCCGAGATCAACCCGCTGGTCAAGCGCAACAAGCAGGACCTGACGGTAGACATCGACTTTTCCATTGATAAGGGCAAGTTGGTTTATTTCGAAAAAATCATTATTGCCGGAAACGACAAGACCCGCGACAAGGTCATTCGCCGCCAGCTGCCCATTTACGAGCAGGAGCTGTACAGCGGCGGCCGGTTGAAGCAGGGCATCCGCAACCTGTACCGCCTGGATTATTTCGAGGACGTCAAAGTGGATACCAAGAAGGGCCGCGGTGACGACAAGATGGTCGTCAAGATCGACGTCACTGAGAAATCCACGGGGTCGTTCTCCATGGGGGCCGGTTACGGGACGGTGGAGAAAATGTTCGCCACCGGCTCTATCACCCAGCGCAACCTTTTCGGGCGTGGCCAGATTCTGAACCTGCGGGGCATGGTCGGCGGCCGGACCAACCGAGTGGACCTGAGTTTCACCGAGCCGTGGCTCTTCGACATTCCGCTGTCCGCCGGGGTGGATGCCTTCGTCTGGGACCGCGACTACGACGTCTACCAGCGTACCAGCTCCGGCGGCGCCCTGCGGGCCGGATACCCGGTCTGGCGCTACACCCGCCTGACCGGGCGCTACCTGTTCGACAGTTCCAACATTTACGATATCGATGCATCTGCCGCCCAGTCCATCAAGGATCTGGAGGGCACCAACGTCACCAGCAGCCTTTCGGCCATTCTGACCTACGACAGCCGCAATAACCTGTACAACGCCACCAAGGGCATGCTCAACCGCATCACCCTGACCTATGCCGGCCTGGGAGGCGATGTCGGCTTTTACAAGGCCGTGGGCGAAGTGGGCTGGTATTTCCCCATTATCTGGTCCACCTCGGGGTTCCTGCGGGGCAAGGCCGGCTACGTCAATGAGGCCGGCGGTATCCTGCCGGACTACGAGCGCTTCTACCTGGGCGGCATCACGTCGGTGCGTGGTTACGATTTCCGCGATATTTCGGCCTACGACGCCGACGGCAACAAGATCGGCGGCAATTCCTTCGTGCAGTTCAACGCCGAGTACCGCATGCCGCTGCTCAAGGATCAGGGCATCTTCGGGGTGGTTTTCTTCGATGCCGGCAACGTATACGGGCAGGGACAGAGCCCGGATCTTTCGGACCTGCGCACCAGCGCCGGCCTGGGGGTGCGCTGGCTTTCGCCCATGGGGCCCATTCGCCTGGAATACGCCTTTATCCTCAACCCCGAGGATGATGGGCCTTCCGGCGGAAAGTGGGAGTTCGGCATGGGGGCAGCGTTCTAGAAGTTTGAAGTGTGAAGTGAAAAGTGAGAAGTATGACCTATAAGTGGGAGGTTTGAAGCGAGGGGTAAATCATTTTATCTGAGGGAGAACACTATGAAATGGAATAGAATAGTCGTTTGCGTGACGGCGCTCGCTTTTTTTCTCGTGGCCCAGTCGGCCCTGGCGGCGGACGTGGCCAAGATCGGAATCGTCAACGCCCAGCGGGTGCTGATGACTTCCAAGGCCGGCAAGGCGGCCCAGGCCAAGATCAACGCCGCCGGCAAGAAGATGGAGGCCGAACTCAAAAAGAAGGGCAAAGAGATACAGGATCTCAAAAACCGCCTGCAGCGCGAGGCCATGGTGCTGAGCAAGGAGGTGCGCGACAACCGCGAGCGCGAAATCCGCATCAAGATCAACGACCTGAAGTCCTCCCAGGTCAAGTATCGCCAGGAGCTGCAGAACATGGAGAAGAAGCTCTTGGGCGAGCTCAGAAAGGAGATTCTGAAGGTGGCCAACGAACTCGGCAAGAAGGAGGGCTACCTGATGATCATCGACCGCATGGGCGTGCTATACGCCCCCAAGAAGCTGGACATCACAGACAAGCTGATCAAGGAATTCAACCGCACCTACGCCAAGAAGAAGAAAAAGTAGGATCCGCGGACGGAGAACGCAAACATGGAAGCAAAACTGCGGGACATCGCGGCCCTGCTGCGGGCCGAACTGGCCGGGGACGGGGAAGTGCTCATCCGCGGAGCGGCCCCCTTTGAGACGGCCTCCGGCGACCAGCTTACCTATGCCGGCAGCAGCCGTTTCCTGAGACGCATCGATGAGACCGATGCCGGCGCCATTCTGGTGCCCAGGGGTTTCGAGGCGCCCGGCAGGAACCTGTTGCGGGTGGACAACCCGGAACTCACCTTTCTGAAGCTGCTGGACCGCTTTGTGCCCAAGGCCCCGCCCAGGATCGGCATCGATCCGACGGCCTGCACGGGACAGGACGTCGAGATGGGCCGGGACGTGTACCTGGGGCCCCACGTGGTCATCGGGGACCGGGTGCGTCTGGGCGACCGGGTCAAGATCGCCGCCGGCACCTTCATCGGCGACGACGTGCAAATGGGCGACGACGTGGAGATCTGGCCCAACGTCACCATCCTGGAGCGCTGCCGCATCGGCAGCCGGGTGCGCATCCAGGCCGCCACCGTGATCGGGTCCATCGGGTTCGGGTACGTCAACGATGGGGAGCGTTACCATCCCATTCCCCACACGGGCATCGTGCAGATCGATGACGACGTGGACATCGGCGCCGGCAACACCATCGACCGTGCCACATTCGGCAGAACCTGGATCCAGAGCGGCGTCAAGACGGACAACCAGGTGCACATCGCCCACAACGTCACCGTCGGGTCGCACACCGTGATGGCAGCCCAGGCCGGCGTTTCCGGCAGCGTGACCATCGGTAGCCACTGCATCCTGGCGGGCCAGTCGGGCGTGTCGCAGCACCTGACCCTGGGTGACCGGGTGATCGTCGGCCCCCAGGCGGGCCTGGCCAAGTCGGTGCCCGAAGGCCAGATCGTGTCCGGTTCACCGGAGATGCCCCATCGCACCTGGCTCAAGGTGCATCGCATCATCCCGCGCCTGCCGGAATTCAGGAAGCAGATGGCCGACCTCGAAAAGCGCCTCAGAGCGCTGGAGGCAGCCGCCGCATTCGCATCGGGGGAGAAGCCGGATTGAGTCAGGCCGGCGCAAACGCCCCGCAGAGCGGTGGTGGACTCCGGCGGTCGTCTCGCCTGAAAAGAGGAATATCACCATGGAAAAGCCTTTCGATATCCAGAAGATTCTGTCGATGCTGCCCCACCGCTATCCTTTTCTGATGGTGGACCGGGTGCTGGAATTCGTCTCCAAAGAAAAAATCGTGGCCCTGAAGAACGTCACCATCAACGAGCCCTTTTTTCAGGGCCATTTCCCCGGGCAGCCCATCATGCCGGGCGTTCTGATTATCGAGGCCCTGGCCCAGGCCGGCGGGCTGTTGGTCTGCGCCTCGGCCGATGAAGCCTCCCCAGAGGCGGTCTACTTTCTGGGAATGGACAGGGTCAAATTCCGCCGGGCGGTGTATCCGGGGGACCAGTTGATTCTGGACGTCACCCTGGGGCGCACCCGCGGAAACGTGGCCAAGATGAAAGGCACGGCCACGGTGGACGGCAAGGTGGTGGCCGAGGGCGAACTGATCGGACGTTTTTAGAAAACGGCGGCCGACCATGAACCGGATCGTCGGCATGCCACACCACAGAACCTGCAGAGAAACGCTTGCACCACGCAGCCGTTGCGGCCGCGGTGATCTGCGCGAATTCATCATTGAGGATTGGAAATGATACACCCCACAGCCATCGTGGACAACCAGGCCGAAATCGGGGCTGATGTCACCATCGGACCATACAGTGTGGTGGCGGCCAATGTAAAGATCGGCAAGGGATCCGTCATCGGGCCCCACGTCACTATCGAACCCTTCGTCACCATCGGCGCCCGCTGCTATATTTTCCAATATGCCTCCGTGGGCGCCATTCCCCAGACTATTGACTGGGGCGGCGAGGAGAGCTACGTCGTCATCGGCGACGGCACCGTCATTCGTGAGTTCGTGACCATCAACCGGGGGACCGCGTCCGGCGGCGGCACCACCCGGGTGGGGGAGGAGAACTTCCTGATGGCCTATTGCCACATCGCCCACGACTGCCAGCTGGGCCGCCGCGTGATTCTGGCCAACAACACCACGTTGGCCGGACACATCACCATCGGCGACTGTGCCACCCTGGGCGGCCTGACCGCCGTACACCAGTTTTCGCGCATCGGCGAATACGCTTTCGTGGGGGGCACCTCGGGCGTGGACAAGGACATCCCCCCGTACACGCTGGCGTGGGGCAACCGGGCCAAGCTATACGGCCTCAACACGATAGGCCTCAAGCGCCACGGCTTCCGCCCCGAGACCCTGGCGGCGCTCAAGAAAGTCTACCGCATCGTCTTCCGCAGCAGCCTTTCGCTCAGGGAGGCCATCGAAAAGATCCGCAGCGAGGTCGAGGCGCTGCCAGAAGTCGAAACTTTCATCGCCTTTGTGGAGAGTTCCCAGCGGGGAATCACCCGCTGAAGAGACCATGTCATCACCAACGGATCACAGCGGCGCCCCTGCGCAGCGGAAAATCGGCCTGATCGCCGGCAACGGGCAGTTTCCCCTGATCTTTGCCCGCGCGGCACGCGACAGGGGGCTGTCCGTGTACGCCGTGGCCCACATTGGTGAAACGGTTGAGGAACTGGCGCAGCAGGTGGATGCCATCCAGTGGCTGCACGTGGGTCAGATCAAGAAGCTGATTCGGTTCTTCAAACGCAGCGGGGTGGGGGTGGCCGCCATGATCGGCGGCATCCGCAAGACCCGCATGTTCACCGATGTAAGGCCGGACACCAAGGCCATCGCCCTGTTTGCCGCCATGCGTCACACCCATGATGACGGTATCCTGCGTGCCTTTGCCGGGGTGCTCGAAAAGTCGGGCATCCGGGTGCTGCCGTCCACGGAACTGGTGCCGGAGCTGCTGGCACCGGAGGGTTGCTGGACGCGCCGCAGACCCAGCCGGGCCGAAAGGGACGACATCGAACTGGGCTGGAAACTGGCCAAGGACATCGGTCGCCTGGGCATCGGCCAGTGCGTAGTCATGGGCGGCGGCAGCGTGCTGGCGGTGGAGGCCATCGATGGAACCGACGCCACCATCGCCCGGGGGGGCGGCCTGGGGCGCGGCAACGCCGTGGTGGTCAAGATCTGCAAGCCCAACCAGGACCTGCGCTTCGACATCCCCGCGGTGGGCGTGGAAACCATTGAGACCATGGCGGCCCACGGCGCCACGGCCCTGGCCGTGGAGGCCGGGCGCACCGTGGTTTTCGACCGGGAGAAAATGGTGGCGGCAGCCGACAGGGCCGGCATTGCCGTCGTGGCCCTGAAGGGAGTGGACGACTGAGATATGAATGCGGATCGCTCGGACAAACGGTTGCGGGTCGGCGTGGTGGGCGTCGGTTACCTGGGAAAATTTCACGCCGAAAAGTACGCCCGCATGCCCGAGGTGGAGCTGGTGGGTGTGGCCGATATCGATGCCCGCCGGGCAGAGGAAGTCGCCCGGCAGCTTGGCACGCGGGCCTTTTCGGATCACCGCCGGCTGCTGGGAAAGGTGGACGCCGTCAGCGTGGTGGTACCCACTCCCGAGCATTTCACGGTGAGCATGGACTTTCTCAACCATGATGTGGACGTGCTCATTGAAAAACCCATCACCACCTCGCTGGCCCAGGCCGACGAACTCATCCGGGTGTCCGACGAACGCGGCCTGATCGTTCAGATCGGACACCTGGAGCGCTACAACCCGGCGGTCATCGCCCTGCGCGACTACATCCGGCAGCCCATGTTCATCGAGTCCCACCGGTTGAGCATCTTCAAGCCCCGCTGCACCGATGTCAGCGTGGTGCTGGATCTCATGATCCACGACATCGATATCATTCTGAACTTCGTCAAGTCGGAGGTCAGGGAGATACGGGCGGCCGGCGTACCGGTGATATCGGGCCAGGTGGACATCGCCAACGCGCGCCTGGAATTCGAATGTGGCTGTGTGGCCAATGTCACGGCCAGTCGCATTTCCCTTAAGAACCAGCGCAAGATCCGCCTGTTTCAGAAAGATGCCTACATTTCGGTGGATTTTGCCAGCCGACAGATCACCGTCATTCACCGCAATGCGGAAAAGAAGGGCGGCCTGATCCCGGGCATGGAGGTGGAGCAGCTGTCATTCACCGAATCCGACGTGCTGGAGGACGAACTGGCAGCTTTTGTGCGTAATGTCCGCGGTCGCCGGGCACCGCGTGTATCGGCGCGGGTGGGGCGCGACGCCCTGGGCGTCGCCCTGGACATCATGCGGCAGATCAATGCCGCCGCCAGGGAATGCCTGATCTAGGCGTGCCGTCATGTCCACAGCCCAGCCAAAGAACGTGATGATCATCGCCGGAGAGGCCTCCGGCGACCTGCACGGCGCCATGCTGGTCCAGGCGCTGCACCGCAAGACGCGGCGGCTTCTGGTCTACGGCATCGGCGGCGAGGCCATGCGGGCGGCCGGTGTGCGCATCGTGATCGACGCGGCGACGCTTTCGGTGGTGGGTATTACCGAGGTGTTTTCCCGGCTGGCGGTCCTGAAGAGGGCCGTGAACACCGCCAAGCAGATGCTGCGTCGGCTGTCGCCGGATCTGCTGATCCTGATCGATTTTCCCGACTTCAACCTGCACGTGGCTGCCGAGGCCCGGCGGCGGGGAGTCCCCGTACTGTACTACATCAGCCCGCAGCTGTGGGCCTGGCGCTCCGGGCGGGTGAAAAAGATCCGGCGACGGGTGGACCACATGGCGGTGATCCTGCCTTTCGAGGCCGACTTCTACCGCCGGTGGCGGGTGCCGGTCAGCTTTGTTGGGCACCCGCTGCTGGACCATGGCGCACCGCCCGTGGCCGAAGTCCAACACTGGCGCCGCAGCCGGGTCGTCGGTCTACTGCCGGGATCCCGGGATGGCGAGGTGGCCCGCCACCTGCCCATCATGCTCCAGGCCGCGAAACGGTTGGCCGCCCGGGAGCCCGACCTGCGTTTCCTGGTCTCCATTGCCGCGGGCGTCGGCGATGACGTGGTGCGCGATGCCGTCGCCGCCGGGGGCATGCCGCCGGGCACCGAGATGCTCGACGGCGGCATGCGGCGTATTTTGTCGGAAAGCCGCATGGTGATGGCGGTCTCCGGGACGGTGACCCTGGAAACGGGTATCAGCGGCATGCCCATGGTCATCATCTACCGTGTCTCTCCGGTGAGCTACCTGCTGGGAAAGCTGCTCATCCGGGTGGAGCACATCGGGCTGGTCAACCTCATCGCGGGCCGCAAGATCGTGCCGGAACTCATCCAGCATGAGGCCAACCCGGAAACCCTCGCCCGCACGGTGGCCGCCATGCTGGCCGATCCGCGGCGGCTGGAGGAGATGCGGGAACAACTGCTCAACACCCGCAGCCTGCTGGGAGGACCCGGTGCTTCGGACCGGGTGGGCGACATCGCCCTGGCGCTGCTGGCAGGAGACTGCCGATTATGAAAATACTGCCCCGATTCAAGTTTACCGCCCGCCACCGCCAGCTGCTGGGCCTGATCAAGAACCAGCGCCTCAAGCTGGCCGGCGGCATGCTGTGCATGCTGGTACTGGCGGCCTCCACCTCGGCTTCGGCTTTCCTGGTCAAGCCGGTGATGGACGACATCTTTGTCAACAAGAACAGCAAACTGCTGATGATCATCCCCCTTGCCGTGGTGCTGCTCTACCTGCTGCGCGGTGCCGGCATGTACGGCAAGGAATACCTGATGAGCTACGTGGGCCAGGAGATCATCATGCAGCTGCGCTGCCTGCTCTACGAGAAGATCCAGAGCCTGCCGCTGTCCTTTTTCCACAGCGAACGCACCGGCGTGCTCATGTCGCGCATCACCAACGACGTCAATATCGTGCGCGAGATGGTCTCCACGGCGGTCACCAGCGCCCTGCGCGATGTCTTCACCATCATCGGGCTGACCTTCGTTATTTTCTACCGTGACTGGAAGATGGCGCTGTTCGCCATGGTTATCCTGCCGGTGGCCTTTTTCCCCATCGTCGAGTTCGGGCGGCGCATCCGGCGGGTGAGCACCGGCTGCCAGGAAGCCATGGCCGACCTTAACGCCCTACTGCATGAGACCTTCGCGGGCAGCAAGATCGTCAAGGCCTTCGGCATGGAAGAGTACGAAAACCGGCGCTTTCGCCGCCGGGCGCGGGAGCTTTTTGACCTGGAGGTTCGAAGCGCGCGCATCAAGTCCCTGTCGTCACCGGTGATGGAGTTCCTGGCCGGGCTGGGCATCGCCTTCATCATCTGGTACGGCGGTTACCGCGTGATCAACGGCACCTCCACGCCGGGGACCTTTTTCTCCTTCCTGGCGGCCGTGCTGTTTCTCTACGACCCGGTCAAAAAGCTGACGCGTCTCAACAACGCCATCCAGGAGGGCCTGGCGGCGGTGGACCGCATTTTCGACATTCTGGAGCGGGAAAACGAGATTCGGGATCCTGAAGAACCCCGGTTGCTGGAGCCGGGGCCGCACGCGGTGCGTTTCGAACAGGTGAATTTCAGTTATGACGGCCGCGAGCAGGTGCTGCAGGACATCAATCTGGAGGCCCGCGCCGGGGAAGTGCTGGCGCTGGTGGGCATGAGCGGTGGCGGCAAGACGTCGCTGGTCAACCTGATCCCGCGCTTCTACGATGCCACCGGCGGACGGGTATGCGTAGACGGCATCGACGTGCGCGACCTGGCGGTGCAGTCGCTGCGCAGCCAGATCGCCATCGTGACCCAGGAGCCTATCCTGTTCAACGACAGCGTGCGTAACAATATCGCCTACGGCAACCCGGAGGCCCGTATGCAGGACATCGAGGCGGCCGCCAAGGCCGCTTACGCCTACGACTTCATCCGGCAGTTTCCCAAGGGGTTCGAGACCAACATTGGTGAACTGGGCGGCCGCCTGTCGGGGGGGGAAAAACAGCGGCTGTGCATCGCCCGCGCGCTGCTCAAGGATGCGCCCATCCTGATCCTGGACGAGGCCACCTCCTCACTCGACAGCGAGTCGGAGATGCTGGTGCAGAAAGCCCTGCAGAACCTCATGCAGGGGCGCACCACCTTCGTCATCGCCCATCGTCTCTCTACCACCGCCTATGCCGACCGCATCCTGGTGATCGTGGACGGCCGCATCGTGGAGCAGGGCCGGCATCAGGAACTGCTCTGCGCGGATGGGGAGTACTGCAAGCTTTACAGAATGCAGTTCGACAACGGCGTATAAAAGGATGCCGGATGCGCCTCAACACCACCATCAACCGCTACCTGCTCAAAGAGATGCTGGCGCCGTCGGTGCTCAACATGATCTTCTTTACGTTCGTCTTTCTGATGACGCAGATCCTGGAGATCACCAACCTGATCGTCAACTACCGCATCAGCATTTTCATCCTGTTTAAGATGCTGGCTTATTCCATGCCCTACTTCCTGGTCTTCGTGATGCCCATGTCAGTCATGATGGGTGTCTTGCTGACCTTCCTGCGGCTGTCCAACGACCGGGAGATCCTGGCGCTCAAGGCCGGCGGTGTTAGCATCCTGCAACTGGTGCCGCCGGTATTCGTCTTCTGTCTGGCCGGCAGCCTGCTGACGGCTTTCATGGGCATCTACGCGTTGCCCTGGGGGCAGCTTTCGCTCAAGAGGCTCACCTACCAGGTGGCCGCCCAGCATTTCGACGTGGGGCTCAAGCCGGGCACCTTCAACGACAGCTTCAGCGGCATCACCATGTACGTCAGCGCATTTGACCGGCAGAGCAAGCTGCTCAAGGACGTGTTCATCGAAGACCACCGCAACGAAACCTCGGCCCAGACCCTGGTGGCGCCGCGCGGCCGGCTGTTGCGGGACCCGCGCAGGCTGCGGGTGCAGCTGCGTCTCTACGACGGCATCATCTACCAGGTGGACATCGACAGCCGTTCGGTCAACACGGTTCATTTCGAGCGTTACGACGTTAACCTGGACATTCAGCGCGCGGCCTCACAGGCCAGCGCCAGGGAGGAAAAAGATGATATCGAGATGAGCCTCCCGGAACTGCGGGATTTCCTGGCCCACTCCCCCCACGACTCCCGCTACTACCTGGCGCTCATGCAGTACTACAAGAAGTTTTCCATGCCCTTCGCCTGCTTCGCCCTGGGGTTGCTGGCCATCCCGCTGGGCGTGCAGACCCGCTTCGCCAAGCGATCTTTCGGGCTGGCCCTGGGGTTGCTGGCATTCCTGTTCTACTATCTGCTGCTTTCGGCCGGGCAGGTTTTCGGGGAAGCCGGCAAGTATCCGCCCATCATCGGCATGTGGGTGCCCAATCTGGTGGTGGGTGCCATCGGGCTGTGGCTGTTCGTACGCACCCTGAACGAGCGGCCGGTGAGTTTCGATTTTCTTTACCGGGTAACCCGCCGGCTGCGGCGGCGCAGGAGCGGCTGACCGTCATGTCCATCATCTCCCGATACATCGTGCGCGAGATTCTGCGATACTTTTCGCTGATCCTGCTGGCTGTGGTGGGCATCTACCTGATGGTCGATTTTTTTGAGCGCATCGACAACTTCATGGAGTCCGGGGTCCCGCTGATTCGCTCGGTGCCCTATTTCCTCTACAAGATTCCCTTCATCGTGGCGCAGATCCTGCCGGTTGGGGTGCTGCTGTCGGTGCTGGTGGTGTTCGGCATTATGAAGCGCAACAACGAGATCGTGGCCCTCAAGGCCAGCGGCCTGAGCGCTTTCTACCTGGTGCGCATTGTGGCGCTGGTGGGCCTGGCGGGCAGCCTGATCCTGTTCGTGCTTTCCGAGGTGGTGGTGCCCGTCACCATTGCAAAATCCAACCGCATCTGGCTGGGTGAAGTGCGCAAGAAACTGCCCGCCAAAGCCGAGAAGAAAAACATCTGGTTGCGCGACAAGGGCCAGATTTCGCACATTGTCTACTTCAACCCCGTGAGCAACACCATCTACACCCTGAAGGTCAACTATTTCGACAAGTGGTTCAATCTGGTGCGCCGCATCGACGCCAAGAGCGCTGTTTACAAGGGGGACCACTGGGTTCTCGAGGATGTTCTGGACCAGCACCTGGACGAAACCACGGGCACATACAGGGCCACGTACCACCGGCGGCAGGCGGAAAAGCTCAGCTTCGTGCCCGCCGACCTGCGGCGCATCGTAAAGCCCGTGGAGGAGATGGGGTACCTGGAACTGCGGGCCTACGTGCGCAAGCTGGAATCGGAAGGCTATGACAGCACCAAGTACCGCGTGGACCTGCAGGCCAAGATCGCCTTCCCGCTGGTGTGCATCGTGCTGTGCCTTATCGGAACGGGGATCTCGCTGGGAACGCGGGGCAGCCGCAAGGAAAGCCTGGCGATCATTATCGCCGTGGGTCTGGGGCTCTCCTTCCTGTACTGGGTGTTCTATAGCTTCTGCGTGTCGCTGGGTTACGGCGAGATGCTGCCCCCGGTGGTGGCCGTGTGGCTGGCCAACGTCATTTTTTCCTGCCTGGGATTGTTCACGCTGCTCAACGCGGAGTGAAAAGTGTCTGACCAAAGCGGCGACAGAGGGACAACGGCGCCGGGTTCCGCCGGCGCGGACCGGCTCAGGCGGCGACTCGTTGCACTGATGGACGACGGGGGGCGCCGCGGGCTGGGCCCAGCCGTGCTGACCCTGTTGTCCCGGGTCTACGGCGGTGCCATGGCGCTGCGCGCGGATTGCTACGCCCGACGACTGCTGGTCAGGCCCCGGCGCCTTCCGGCCACCGTCATCTGCGTCGGCAACCTGGCCGCCGGTGGCACCGGCAAGACGCCCATGGCGGTGTGGCTGGCCCGCCGTCTGCAGCGGCGCGGCCTGCGCGTGGCGGTGGTCAGCCGTGGATACGGGGGGCGGGCCGAAAAGCGCGGCGGTGTGGTCAGCGACGGCCGGTGCCTACGCATGGATGCCGCCGCCGGCGGCGACGAGCCGGTTCTCATGGCCCGCAGTCTGCCCGGCGTCCCCGTGGTGGTGGGCGCCGACCGCTACCGCGCCGGCATGCTGGCCATCCGTCGACTGGACGCTGCCGTGCTGGTGCTCGATGACGCCTTTCAGCACCTGGCGCTGGAGCGGGACTTCAACCTGGTGCTGATGGACGCCGCCCGTCCCTTCGGAAACGGACGGATCCTGCCGCGCGGCACCCTGCGGGAGCCGCTTTCGGCCCTGGGCCGGGCCCACGCGGTGGTCCTCACGCGCGCCGACGGCCTGAACGAGGCGCTTGTCTCCCGCCGCGTCGCCGCGGTGGCCAAACGGGCCGCTCCGGCGCCGGTCTTTACGGCTGCGCATGACAGCCGGCCCTGCGGCCTGGTGCCCGTGGGAAGGCGCGAAATCACGCCCGGCGGTCGCACCGCCGATGCGAAGGGCCTTCGTGCACTGGCCTTTTCAGGTATCGCCCGCAACGACTGCTTTTTCCAGGGCCTGGTCGGGGCGGGGTACCGCCTGTCCGGACGACTGGCCTTTGCGGACCATCACCGCTACGCCGATCAGGACCGCACCATGATCTCCGAGACCGCCCGGCGCCTGGGAGCCGAGTTGCTGGTTACCACCGAAAAAGACTACGTACGTTTTGCCGGCCGCTTCGCATGGCCGTTGCCGCTGCTGGTGATGGGCGTGGAAATGCGCCTGTTGGCGGGCGAGGACCGGTTGCTCCGGCTGTTGGACGACTGCCTCGCCAGCAGCGCCCCGGCGCACGGCGGCGTCTGAAGTGCCCTACACGGCGTCTGCCGGTACGGCCCGGATGTCGAACTCCGGCGGGTCGAAGAGGTGCTTCTTGACGCTGCACATGCCGGCGATGCGCACCACGGTGTCACGGTACTTCTCGGGAAAACCGTCCGGCAGCAGGATGCGGATGTCGATTTTTTCGATCATGTGTTTTTTTTCGTTGCGGGTGAAGGAGAGCCGCAGGCGGATCCCCTCGGTGTCGATATTGCGCTCGCGGCAGAAATAGAGCACATACACACCGGCACAGGTTCCGATGGAGGCCAGAAAGAGCGTGAAGGGTTCCGGAGCACTGGCGTCGCCGCCTTCTTCCTTGGCCTGGTCGGTTTCGATGGTGAATCCCGCGTAATCGGCGTTCACCCGCAAATTGCCCGGGAAATAGACTTCCATGTCCATGGGTTTGGGTCTCCTTTTGTGGTGTTGAGAAAAATGCGGGACATCCCCCGGCCGCCTATTGGGCCGGCGGTCGCCGCGGCACGCGGCGCGGTCCCGGCGTCTGGTCAAGATAATGCCGGATCACGCGCGATGCAAGCCGGCTGCCGCCACGGCGTCGCCGGATGTAGGCCAGCGCTTCGGAGCGCACGGCCTCGCGCGGGGGCGGGTCCGCCAGGTCGGCGGCCAGACGGCGCGCGGCACTGGGCCAATCGGGCACCATGCGCACCAGTCCACGGGTGACCACTTCCGCCCCCACCCAGTGAAAGTGGTCCCAGAAGGGGCCCATGACCGGTTTTACGCCGCAGACCATGGCCTCGAGGAAGTTCTGTCCCCCCAGCGGCTTGAGGCTGCCGCCCACGAAAGCCGCCGCGGCCAGGGCGTAGGCTTGCTTCAGCTCTCCGAAAACGTCCCACAGCACCACGGCCGGCCCAGCCAAGGGGGCCGTGACCTGCGAACGCAGCCGCCAGGGCGGCCCGAGGCGGTCCAGCCGCCGTTGCCAGGCTGCCAGGCGGTGCATGTGCCGGGGAAACAGCCCGATCAGTGTGTTGGGGTGCTGTGCCAGCACGGCGCGCATCAGGCGGGCCGTATCCTGCTCCTCGTCCCTGCGGATGGAGCCCAGCACCAGGAAGCCGGTCCCGGGCGCCGGCAGCGAGCGCAGGGGATTCGGCCGGCCGGCGGGTCCCGGGTCGGTCTCGATGCAGTCGAACTTGATGTTGTGCATCACCTCGACGGGGCAACCGGGGAACAGTCGGCGGAAACGGGCGGCGTCCGCAGCGGAGATGGCCGCCACGTGGTCAGGCGCCAGTTCGCGCCAGAAGCCGGGCAGCAGCCGGTAATGCCGCAGGCTGGTTGCCCGCAGGCGGCCGTTTATGATAAGAATGCGTGTCCCGGCAAGGCGCGCCGCCCGCAGCAGTGCGGGCCAAATCTCGGCCTCCAGCAGCACCAGCACGCGCGGCCGCACCTGGGCCAGCGCGCGCTGCATGGAGGACGGGCGGTCGAAGGGGAAGTAGGCGGTGGTAACGCGGGCCTTCGGTGACGAGTCGCGCATCGCGTCGGCCGCCTGCACCAGGATGTCCAGCCCCTGGCGGGTAGTGGACGTCAACAGCACGTCCGGGGGATTTGCGCTCGACAGCAATTCCCCTGCCAGCGACCAGGCCAGGTAAGCTTCACCGGCCGAAGCGGCCTGGATCCAGACGTCCGCGCAGGGCAAGGGGCGTGCGAGCACACGCTGGTCGAATCCTTCGGCCAGGCGGCGGTTGCGCCGCAGCAGCGGCAGTGCCGCCTCCCAGGCCAGTTCGTAGAGTTTAAAAGCGGTTCGCATAAGGGGCCGGTGATGCCAACGATTTCCAGAGCCGTGCCGCGCAACGGTGACCGCTTTCCGGTCGACGGGTCGGTCTCTGCCGGTGAACGGGGGCGTACAAAAGGGTTTTACAAATCCGGTAGACCCTAGTAATCGGAATCAGTCCCTCTCTATTCCATTTTTAGCGGGCAACCGTCAATCGCAAAATTTCGGTCACGGCGCACCATGGCATCCAGAGTGCTCGGTTCTGAAGACATCGTTTACCATCTGATTCGCGGCGTGTTCCGGGCCATGGGCCAGATGCCCCTTTCCTGGACAGTGCGGGCCGGAAACCTGTGCGGCGACCTGTGGTGGGCCCTGGATCGCCAGCGTCGGCAGGTGGCCCTGGACAACCTGCACCGGGCCTTCGGAAACGAGAAATCCGGGCGGGAGATCGAACAACTGGCCCGCCGCGTGTTCCGGAACCTGGGGCGCATCGTTTTCGAGGTGGGCTGGTCCACCGGGATCGACCTGAAGAAATTCAAGCGCCACACCACCATGATTCACCTGGAAAATTATCGACGCGCCATCGCCAAGGGGCGGGGGGTGCTGATGATGACGGCGCACTACGGCAACTGGGAACTGCTGATCTACACGGCGGCTGTCACCAACCACCCCGTCAGCGTCATCTATCGGCGACTGGACTTCAAGCCCCTGGACCGCTTTTTCCTGGAGTATCGTTCCCAACTGGGCGCCCGCATGATTCGCAATGCCCACGCCATGCGGTCCATCCTGCGACGCCTGCGGGCCGGGGACGCGGTGGCCATTCTGTTTGACCAGAACGTGGACTGGTACGAGGGCGTGTTCGTGGATTTTTTCGGGCACCGCGCCTGCACCAACTCGGGCCTGGCGCTGCTGGCGCTGCGCACCGGGGCGCCGGTGGTGCCGGTCTGCATGTCGCGGGTCGACGGCGGCTTCACCATCGAGTTCGGCCCGGAGATTCCGCTGGTCCGCAGCGGCGACAAGGTGAAAGACGTGGAGGAGAACACGCGGCGTTTCAACCGGGTGCTGGAGGAGTTCATCCGCCGCCGGCCCGACCAGTGGATGTGGGTACACCGGCGCTGGAAAACCCGGCCCTATCACCCCTGGCCGCGCGAGCCGCGAAAAGGGAAATAGAGGTGCCGCTGTCCCGGCGGGCGAAGATGATGGAAAAATGGATGCAGCGGTAATCGTTACCACATACAACCGCCCACGTGCGCTGGCGGAGGTGCTGCGGGCGCTGGTCCGGCAGACGCGCCTGCCGGACCAGGTGGCCGTGGCCGACGACGGTTCGGGACCGGAGACCGCGGCCGTGGTGGGGCAGGCCGCCGCGGCGGCCCCCTTCGCGCTGCGACACGTTCGGCAGCAGGACCGCGGTTTCCGTGCGGCCCGCATCCGCAACCGCGCCATCGCAGCCTGCCCCCAGGCTTACATCATCCTGCTCGACGGGGACTGCATTCCCGGTTGTCATTTCGTGGAGGATCACCTGCGGCTGGCTTGCCCCGGCTATTTCTTCCAGGGCAAGCGCGTTCTGGTCGGACCCCGGCTTTCACCGCGCTTTACGGCCGAAGACGCCGGGCGCCCCTGGAAGCTGGCCTTCGAGGTGTTGCGGGGACAGCTGGGCAACTGGCACCATCTGCTGCGGGTGCCGCTGGTCAAACCCGTGCGTACCCGGCGGCTCGGAGGCGTGCGCAGCTGCAACATGGGCATTTTCCGCCGCGACCTGGTGGCGGTCAACGGTTTTAACCAGGATTTCGAGGGCTGGGGAAGGGAAGACACCGAACTGGTGGTGCGGCTCTACCGTCTGGGGCTCAAGCGCCTGGAGCACCCCTTCATGGCCGTCTGCTACCACCTGTGGCACGCGGAGCACGACCGCCGCAGCCTGGCCCGCAACGACCGGCTGCTGGAGGCGGCCCTGACCTCGGAGAGCTATTTCTGCCCCAACGGCCTGGTGAGCGGCGGCGGGCTGCGGGATTCATCCGGAGGTGCCACGTGACGCCGCCCCTTTCCATTGCCATCATCACCCGCGACGAGGAGCGGCGGCTGCCCCGTTGCCTGCGCAGCGTCGCCTTTGCCGATGAAATCGTGGTGGTGGACGCCGGCAGCCGGGACGGCACTGTGGCCATCGCCAGGGATTTTGGCTGCCGCGTGCATGCGCAGTCCTGGCTGGGGTTTGCGCGCCAGAAGCAGTTGGCCGTAGACCGTTGCTCCCACGACTGGGTGCTTATTCTGGATGCCGACGAGCAGGTGCCGGCAGAAACCGCGGCCTGCATCGCGGGACTGACGCTGGACGACCGGGGGCCGGCGGCTTACAGCTTCACACGGCGCAACATTTTTCACGGGCGCTGGATCCGGCGCTGCGGCTGGTGGCCGGACCGTGTGACGCGCCTGGTGGACCGCCGACGCGGCCGCTTCAGCAGCCGCCTGGTGCATGAACAGTGGCGGACCGACGGCCCGCTGCAGCCTCTGGACGCCAGCCTGGAACACCGCAGTTTTGAGGGGTATAATGACCTGGTGACCAAGATGCAGCGCTACTCGACCCTCAGTGCTCGCGAGATGCAGGCCGCCGGCGCGGCGGCCCGCTGGTGGTCGGCACCGGCCCACGGGTCGTGGATGTTTTTCAGCACCTACGTGTTGCAGCTGGGGGTGCTGGAGGGATTCGACGGGTTCATGATCTCGGCGCTCAATGCCGGCGGCTCGTTCATGAAATACGCCAAACTTTACGAGCTGCAGCATTACGGGGAAGGGGAGTAGAGAATGTCCGGCGCCGTATGCCGGTCACAGCAGATCGATTGGCGTCTGGCTGTCGGGGTCGCATACCGGGCGGATTCTTTTCGGCATTGTTTTTTGGCCCGGTGTGGGTTAGAAGATGCTTGCGCAAAGGGCAACTGCGGGGGCGTTGGATACGATTCATGGGGCGCTATGAAGAAATAGACCCGACCGGGGTCAGGACCTATTCGGCCGCCGAGCGGCGGTCGCTGGTGAAAACCGCGGCCGAAGCCGTGCCGCCGCGGGCCGGGATGCGCATGCGCGACTTTCTGGCGGGGCTGCCGGATGTTCTCAAGGCCGCAGACCTGAAGGCCGTGGCCCGCGCCGTTGTCACGGCCCGCCGTGCGGGCCGGCCGGTCATCGCCATGATCGGCGGTCACGTCATCAAGACGGGCTGCAGCCCCGTACTGGCCGACCTGGTGTCCCGCGGTTTCATCACCCACTTGGCCTCCAACGGCGCCGCCGCCATCCACGACACCGAGCTGGCCCGTTTCGGGCACACCAGCGAAGACGTGGCCGAAAGCCTGGCGGACGGCTCCTTCGGCATGGCGCAGGACACCGCCCGCCTGGTCAACGAGGCCGCCCGTGAAGCCGTGCAAAACGGCGAGGGTTTCGGCGAAGCCGTCGGGCGCCTCTTGCTGGCGGAAAAACCGCCTTTCATCGAACGCGCCCTGATCGCCCGCTGCTATCGGCAGAAAGTGCCTTACACGCTGCATGTGGCACTGGGGACCGACATTGTCCACCAGCACCCCTCCGCGGACGGCGCCGCCATCGGCGAGGCCTCGTTGCGCGATTTCCGCATTTTCGCGGCCACGGTGGGCCGCCTGGGCGGGGGCGGGGTGGTGCTCAACTTCGGCAGCGCCGTGATCATGCCCGAAGTTTTCCTGAAAGCCCTTTCGCTGGCCCGCAACCTGGGCCGCCGCGTGGTGGATTTTACCACCGCCAATTTCGACATGATCCAGCACTACCGCCCGGTGACCAACGTGGTGCGGCGGCCGGTGTCGCCCGGCGGGGCCGGGTACGCCCTGACCGGTCACCACGAGATCATGATCCCGCTGCTGGCGGCGGCCATCTGCGAGGAGGATGCCCGGTGAGCCCGTTTGCGCTGCCGCCTTTCGGAAAGGCTCGTGTGCTGGTGGTCGGCGACTGCATGCTGGACCGTTACCTGTGGGGCGAGGTGCGCCGTATTTCCCCCGAGGGCCCTGTGCCGGTGGTGCGACTCAGGGAACGCTCCGAAACCCTGGGCGGGGGCGGCAACGTAGCCGCCAACCTGGCCGCCCTGGGGTGCCCGGTCACCCTGTTGGCGGTGCGCGGAGATGACGGCGCCGGCCGGCGCCTGGCGGCCCTGGCGGACGAACGCGGCATCGACGCCCGCCTGCTGACCGACTCCGGCCGGCCCACGGTCACCAAGACCCGTGTGATCGCCGGCGCCCAGCAGCTCCTGCGCCTGGACGAGGAGGACACCGGCCTCGTCGGTGACAGGGTGCGGCGCAAACTGCTGGCCTGGGTCGAAGGCCACCTTGATGGCTTCCAGGCCCTGATCCTGTCGGACTATGGCAAGGGTGTCCTGGGGGCGCCGAGCGTGTGCCCGCAGCTCATTGAAATGGCCCAGCAGCGGGGCATTCACGTGCTGGTGGACCCCAAGGGGCCGGACTGGCAGCGCTACCGGGGCGCATCCTGCATCACGCCCAACACCGCAGAGCTGCGGCTGGCCGCCGGCTTGGCGGAAAATGCCGACCGGGATCGGTTGCTGGCCGCGGCCGGGGATGTCTGCCGCCGGCTGGCGCTGGAGCGGTTGCTGCTCACGCGGGGGGCCCGGGGGATGTGCCTGGTGGGCGGCTCCGGCGAGCCGCGCATCATCCGTGCCCGGGCACGCGAGGTCTTCGACGTTTCCGGTGCGGGCGACACGGTGGTGGCTGTGATGGCGGCCGGTCTGGCCGTTGGCCTGGCATACGAAGAGTCCGCGCGCCTGGCCAACCTGGCGGCCGGGCTGGTGGTGGGCAAATTGGGAACCCAGCCGGCGACCTCCCGGGAACTGGAGGCCGCCCTGCGGCTGGAGGCCGACCGAGACGGCGCCATGCCGGCCAAGGAGCTGTCCCTGGATGCGGCCCTGATGCAGGTCAAAGCCTGGCGGGCGGCGGGGCATCGCATCGTCTTTACCAACGGGTGCTTCGATTTGTTGCACCCCGGCCACATCAACCTGCTGCACCGGGCCCGGTCCCTGGGGGACCGCCTGGTGGTGGGGCTCAACACGGACGCGTCGGTGCGGCGGCTGAAGGGGCCGCAGCGGCCCATCCTGTCCCAGCAGGACCGCTCCGCCCTGCTCAGCGCGCTGGGCAGCGTGGACCTGGTGCTGCTGTTCGACGAAGACACACCGCTGAACCTCATCCGCGCCATCCGGCCGGACATTTTGGTCAAGGGCGCCGATTACCGGCGCGAAGACGTGGTGGGCGGTGACGTTGTGGAAGGTTACGGCGGCCGGGTGCGGCTGGTGCCCCTGCTGGCGGGATACAGCACCACGGACATCACGCAGCGGATCCTGGCGGCCGACGGCAAAAACAAACGGGAGAAACGGTAGATCATGGCGATTTCCAAAGAGCTTCTGGAAATACTGGCCTGCCCCAAATGCAAGGGGGAGGTTCACCTCAACGACAGCGGCGATGGCCTGGTGTGCGAGGCCTGCCGGCTGCTCTACGAGATCCGGGACGATATCCCCATCATGCTCATTGACGAAGCGCGGCCGCTGGAGCAGTCGGACAAAAGATGAGCCGGCCCGCAGCACCCGTGCCGGCCAAACTCGTGGTGGGGGTTTTTCTGAAACGGCGCGCCCTGCTGGAGCCCGTGGCCGAGGCGCTGACAGTGCGCTTCGGTGCACTGGACCTCGTGGGGCCCTGGTTCGACTTCGACTTTACGCGTTATTACCGGGCGGAGTTCGGAGAGCCCCTGTACCGGCGCATGCTGGCCTTCAGGGACCCCGTGGACCAGGGGGGCCTGGCGGCGGTCAAGGGGGATACCAACGCCATCGAGGCGCGCTTTGCGCAGGGAGGGCAGCGGCGGGTCAACATCGACCCGGGTTACCTGGTCCGGGAGCGTTTCGTGCTGGCCAGCGGCAAGAACTTTACGCACCGCATCTACCTGGACAGTGGGATCTATGCCGATCTCACGCTGGTTTACTGCAAGGGAGATTTTCAGCCCCTGCCTTGGACCTATCCGGACTACACCCGTCCCGAGATGCTGGCTTTCCTGCACCGGGTACGACGCAAGTACATCGCCGACCTGCGCGGTCCATGGACGGCGACGGGCCTGCAACGGGCCGCACAGCCACCGCGGAGGAACCGCAGATGATCAACAGTATGACCGGTTATGCCGCCGCCGCTTCAGAGGGGGAGACGTTCTCCGTCTCGGTGGAGATTCGCTCCGTCAACAGCCGCCACCTGGATACGGTGCTGCGGCTGCCCCACGCTTGGCAGGCGCTGGAGGGCCGCATCAAAGCGGCTGTCAGCGACCGCTTGGTGCGCGGCCGCGTGGAAGTTCGCGTAGATATCCGGGACGTGTCCGAGGCGGCCGAGCGATTCGACGTGGACACGGGCCGAGCGCGGGCCTACGCCGAGGCCCTGGGCCGCCTGTGCGCGGCCGTCGGCGTACAGGACGCCGTCCCCCTGGAGCTGGTGGCGCGGCTGGACGGGGTGATCCGGCCGGCCGAAGCGCCGGCAGATCCGGATGCCTGCTGGCATGAACTGCAGCCTTGCTTGCAGCAGGCGCTTAAAGACCTCGAGGACATGCGTGCCCGCGAGGGGCGGTTCCTGGCCGAGGATTTCGAGCGGCGGCTGGCCTTTCTGGAGGCGCGCGTCGAAAAGGTCGCCCGGGCCTCCCGCGACCTGCCCGACCTTTACCGCCGGCGCCTGGAGGCCCGCATTGGTGAACTGACCCAGGGCGTGATCGAGATCGACCCGGCGCGTATCGCCCAGGAAGCCGCCTTCCTGGCCGACCGCAGCGACATTTCCGAGGAGATCGTGCGCCTGCGCAGCCACATCGATCAGTTCCGGCACCTCATGGACGGCCCCGAGGCGGCCGGGCGGCGGCTCAATTTCCTGCTCCAGGAGATGAACCGCGAGTTGAACACCATCGGGTCCAAAACAGAAAAGGCCGCGGTGGCCCACATGGTGGTCGAGATGAAGGCCGAACTGGAAAAAATCAGGGAGCAGATACAGAACGTGGAGTGAGGACCGTTATGGAACAGAAACTGCTCAACATCGGATTCGGCAACACGGTGGTGGCCGAACGCATCGTGTCCATCGTCTCCCCCCATTCTTCTCCCATCAAACGCCTCAAAGACGAGGCGCGCGACGAGAAGCGCCTGGTGGACGCTACTCAGGGGCGGCGCACGCGCTCGGTGATCGTGATGGACAGCAACCATGTGATTCTGTCGTCCATCCAGGTGGAGACCATTGCCCAGCGCTTCGAAATGCTCAAGAATGGAGACCGCGGAAATGGTGCAGACAAGCGGCGCAGATAGCGGCGGCGTCCGCTCCCCGGCAAGGGGCACGCTGTTTGTCATTTCGGCACCTTCGGGTGCCGGCAAAACAACGCTGGTGCAGGCCATGCGCACCCGTTTCCCGGAGCTGATCTACTCGGTTTCCCACACCACCCGTCCGCCACGGCCGGGGGAAGTCAACGGGGTGGATTATTTCTTTATCACGGCGGACGAATTCCGGGCCGGCATCGCCTCCGGCCTGTGGGCCGAGTGGGCCGAAGTGCACGGGAATTACTACGGCACCAGCGCGCGTTTTCTGGAAGAGGCCCTTTTGTCGGGAAAAGATGTGCTGCTGGACATCGATGTGCAGGGGGCCTGCCAGATCGTCGACAGGTTCCCCGGGGCGGTGACCATCTTTATCCTGCCGCCCTCGATGGAGGTGCTGCGCCGGCGCATTGAATCGCGGGGCACCGACAGCCCTGAGGTCATCGCTCTGCGCATGGAAAATGCGCGCCGCGAAATGCGGCAACAGGACTGCTACGATTACCGCATCGTCAACGACCGGTTGGAGGACGCCGTCGAGGCCCTGGCGGCGGTGATCGAAAAACACCGGCGAAAGAAGTTTGCAGTGTGAAGCGAGAAGTCAACGGGCCCGGAAAGCGTGGGGAACGGCCGGAAAAGACGCTGTGCGGGATGAACGCGATGGATGTTGGAAATGGACAGGCGGGTGTCTGAACGGTGACCACTGACACCGAGATTCTCTACGGCTTTCACCCGGTGGCCGAGTGTCTGCGGGCCGGCCGCCGGCGGGTGCTGGAGATCGTTGTAGCGCGGCAGGCCCGCGGGCAGCGGATTGAAGCCCTGATGTCGCTGGCGGATGAATGCAACGTGCCGGTTCGCCGACGCGCCCGCGAAGAAATCCGGCACCTGGCCGTGAGCGAGGCGCACCAGGACATCTGCGCCCGGGTGGCGTCGTACCCGCTGGTGGATCTCGCCGTGTTGCTGGACAGCACCGCTGCGCCGCTGCTTCTGTTGCTGGACCAGGTGGTGGACGTGCAGAATTTTGGCAGCCTGGTGCGCACCGCGCTGTGCGCCGGGGTGAAGGGGGTTGTGATTCCCCGGCGGCGTGCGGCCCAGCCAGGCGCGGCGGCGTGCAAAGCTTCGGCCGGCGCCCTGGAGCATATGCCGGTGGCCCGGGTGGCCAACATGACCGCAGCTGTCAAGGACCTGAAAGCCGCCGGTTTCTGGATCGCAGGGCTCGACGGCCGGGCGGAACAGGCGGTTTTCGATGTCGACCTGACCGGTCCCCTGGCCATGGTGATCGGTGGCGAGCACAGGGGCATTCGCCCTCTGGTTCGGCGTCACTGCGATCTGTTGGCGGCCATCCCCCAGCAGGGGCCGCTGGATTCGCTCAACGCATCGGCCGCCGGGGCGGTCGCCCTCTTCGAGTCCGTCCGCCAGCGGAGGGCCGGAAACATCCCCGATTGACGGCCGGACAGCAAAGCCGTCCGGTATTGATAATCAGAAAACGGATCGAAAAAACGTACGATTGTTTCGCCGGCCTGCTTGGCAATACCGATACAATGGCGTCGTTTTTTTTATTTGACACCTGAAATTTTCTGAAAAAAGGAATCGAACACCATGGCAGATGCCAGCGTCATCAGGAAGACCGAGAACGGAAAACTCGACGTGCCCGATACGCCTATCATTCCCTTTATCGAGGGCGACGGCATCGGGCCGGATATTTGGCGGGCTGCCCGGCTGGTACTGGATACCGCCGTGGCCGCGGCCTACGGCGGCCGGCGCCGGATCGCCTGGCGGGAGATTTTCGCCGGTCAGAAGGGATTCGAGCAGACCGGCAACTACCTGCCGGACCAGACGCTGGATGCCATCCGGCGGTACGTGGTGGCCATCAAGGGGCCCCTGACCACCCCGGTGGGCAAGGGCATTCGCAGCGTCAACGTGGCCATCCGCCAGCGGCTGGACCTGTACTCCTGCGTGCGGCCGGTGCGCTACATTCCCCCCGTGCCCAGCCCGCTGAAACATCCCGAGAAAATCGACATGGTCGTCTTCCGGGAAAACACCGAGGACCTTTATGCCGGCATCGAGTGGGCTGCCGGCACCAGCGAGGCCCGCCGTGTCGCTGCGTTCCTGACAGAAGAAATGGGGGCGCGCCTGCCGCCGGAGGCCGGCATCGGCATCAAGCCCATCAGCGCGGTGAACACCAAGCGCCTGGTGGCCCGCGCCATCGCCCATGCCGTCGAGCACGATCTGCCCAGCGTGACGCTGATGCACAAGGGCAACATCATGAAGTACACCGAGGGGGCCTTCTGCGCCTGGGGGTACGAGGTGGCCGCGGAGCGCTTTGCCGACCGGGCGATCACCGAGAAGGCGCTTTTCGAGGAGTTCGGGGGGCGGCGGCCGCAGGGCCGGGTGGTGATCAAGGACCGCATCGCCGATATGCTCTTTCAGCAGGTACTGCTGCGGCCCGAGGAGTACAGTGTGATCGCTACGCCCAATCTCAACGGGGACTATATCTCCGATGCCCTGGCGGCCCAGGTGGGGGGGCTGGGCATGGCCCCCGGCGCCAACATTGGCGATGATTGTGCCGTGTTTGAAGCCACCCACGGCACGGCGCCCAAGTATGCCGGCCAGGACAAGGTCAACCCGGGGTCCCTGGTCCTGTCGGGGGCCATGATGCTGGATCATATGGGCTGGAAAGAAGCCGCCGAAAGCATCCGGCGGGCGCTGCAGCAGACCATTGAGCAGGGGCGCGTGACCTACGACCTGGCCCGGCAGATCGAGGGGGCCACCGAGATTTCCTGCTCGGACTTCGCCCGGGCCATTGCCGACAATATCGATGCGCTTTAGCGCCGCCGGACGGGTGCTGGCACACGCGCTGGCGGACGCCTTGTTCCCCCCGCGCTGCGCAGCCTGCGGCGTTTTCCTGGGGCATCCGGGACGGCGCCCGCCCCGGGCGGCGGGGGACCGGTCCGACATGTACCGCGTTTTCGACGCCTTGCTGGGCGGCATGCTGTGCCCCGACTGCCGCAAGGACTTTGAAGCGGTGACCTCGCCGCTGTGCCCCTGCTGCGGCGTCATGTTCCCCAGCCGTCGGGGCGCGGATCACCTCTGCGGGCGCTGCGCCGTTTCGGGCCACTGGTTCTCCGCCGCCAGGGCGGTGGGTGCCCACGAGGGATCGCTCAGGGAAATGATCCATCACCTCAAGTACGGCGGCTGCGTGCAGCTGGCGCGCCCCCTGGGGCGGCTGCTGTACGCGCTTTTCCGGCGGGCCTGGACGCCGGAGGATGTGGATCTGGTGATGCCCGTGCCCCTGCACGGCCGGCGCCAGCGTCGGCGCGGCTTCAACCAGGCCTGGCTGCTGGTGCGCCACTGGCCGGGCTTTGCAGAGGCCCCGGCCGCTGGGCATTCGGGCCCGCTTTTTGTCCGCAACGCATTGGTGCGCCGCCGCGCGACGCGCCCCCAGACCGGCTTGGGGCGAGAGACGCGTTTGTCCAATCTGAAGGGGGCTTTCGCACTGGCGCCGGGTGCATCGGTGGATGACCGGACGGTGCTGCTGATCGATGATGTCATGACCACCGGCACCACGGCCGACGCGTGCGCGCGGGTGCTGCGGGCCGCCGGCGCCCGGCGCGTGGACGTGTTGACCTTGGCGAGAGCCATGGGGTGACCGGTATGGTGCTCGCGGGGGTGGAAAAGAACGGGCTCGTCGCTTGGCAGTTTGCGAAGCTGGCCGCTTTCGAAGGGCTGTGCCACGGCGTGTTCGGCCGCCGCGGCGGAGTCAGCACAGGCCCCTTTGCCAGTCTGAATGTCGCTTTTAGCTGCGGCGACGTGCCGGAGAACGTGGTGCGCAACCGCACCCGCGTCGCCCGCTGGACCGGCCTGCAGAAGGCGGTTTACCTCAACCAGGTGCACGGCGACACGGTGCAGGTCCTTACCCGGGAGACGGTCGCAGGCGGGCTGACGACGGTTAAGGCCGATGCCGTGGTGACCGATGCCCGGCAGCAGCTGCTGGTGATCCAGGTGGCCGACTGCCAGGCGGTGATGCTGTTCGACCCCGTGCGGCGAGTGATCGCCAACGTGCACAGCGGCTGGCGCGGCAGTGTGCGCAACATCTTGGGAAAGACCGTGGACATCATGGTGCGGCGCTTCGGCTGCCGTGCCGACGACCTGCGGGCCGCCATCGGCCCCTCGCTGGGACCCTGCTGCGCCGAGTTCGTCCACTACCGGCGCGAGTTGCCGCGGCCTTTCTGGCCCTACCAGGACCACCGCCACCGCTTCGATTTCTGGGCCATCAGCTGCGATCAGCTGACGGCCGCCGGGTTGCGGCCCGATTTCATCGTCCACAGCGGCATCTGCACACGGTGCCGCAGCGAAGAATTCTACTCTTACCGGGCCAGCCACCGTACGGGGCGATTCGCGGTGGTGATTGGTTTGAAATAGCGATACGGTGGTTTTCCGCAGGCCGCTCTCACGGGTATAGAGACGAAGAGGCTTGCGGAAGCGCTGCGTCGGGACTTTTTATGAAATCATCAAAAGTTGAAAGCGCTCCGCAAAATGAGATCAGGGGGATTTGCAGGCGGTTTGGCAGGTTTTGAACTTTGTGCCTGTCCATCCGGACCGTCGCCGGGCGTCGAAGCCGTGCCCGTCTTCGATGAGAACCTCACCGGGACGGGGGGCTGACCGATGCGCGCCTGTCGGCAGGAGGCAGAGATTCTTTGGAACCGGGAGATTGCCCCCGGACGCTACCGCCTGGGGCTTGAAGCGCCGGCCATTGCCGCCGGGGCCAATCCGGGGTGCTTCGTTATGGTGCGTGCCTCCGGCACCGGCGCCCCGCTGCTGCGGCGCCCGTTCTCGGTGTACGGCCTGATCGAGGAACGCTCCGGGGCCATCGGGATCGAAATCCTCTACCGTGTGGTGGGGCCGGGCACCGCCCGGATGGCGGCGTGCGCCGGCGGCGACCGCCTGGATGTGGTGGGGCCGCTGGGGCGCGGCTTCCGGCTGGCCGAACCGTCGGAGCGAGTCGTCATCGCGGGCGGCGGAATCGGTGTGGCGCCCCTGGTCTTCCTGGCCCGCCGACTGGTCCGGAAACGGGGTGGCGCCGAGGGAGTGGTCGCCGTTGTCGGGGCAGGCTGCGAGAACGAGGTGCTCGGCGTGGACGAATTCCGTGCGCTGGGCATCGAACCGGTGGTCACCACCGACGACGGCAGTTGCGGGCTGCAGTGCCGGGTAACCGATCCGCTGGGCGGTTATATCGAACGACAGTGTCCGGATATGGTGTACGCCTGCGGGCCGACGGCCATGCTGCGGTGCGTGGCGCAGCTGGCGTCGAAGCACCGCATCGCCTGCCAGGTGAGCGTGGAAACCATGATGGCCTGCGGCATGGGTGCCTGCCTGGGGTGCGCCGTGGAAAGTACGGAGCCCGGCGTGTACCTGCACGCCTGCACCGACGGGCCGGTGTTTGACGCCGGCCGTCTGCGCCTGTAGCGAGACCTGCCCCTCGAACCCTGGGGCACGCGATCCGCGAAGGACCCCGGCTTCAACATGCCAGGCGTTGTTTGCGACAGCCCTCAGGGCCCTTCTTTTGGGATTGACTTTGAAGGGGGGGTGTGATAGGAATTGATCCCTTAAAACTACAAGCCCCGGTGTTGCGGGGTGCCGTCGGTGGCGTTCTCGATGCAAGCGGGCAGATGAGGTTTGGGCATTGCGAAGGTCCCGGGAAACCAGACGCACCCTGCGAGAGCTCGCCTATTACAGTAGCCTGGGGCTGTCGGTGGCGTTGGCCATCTTTATCGGCGTGGGGATCGGCGTATACCTGGACAGGCGCTTTGGGACCTCGCCGTGGCTGATGTTCGCCGGACTCGTACTGGGAATTGCGGCCGGATACCGAAATATAGGACTTGCCATAAAGAAAGCCAGAAAATTTTGAGCCTGTTTACAGCGTAACGTTCAGAACCGACCCTTAAAATCGGGCAGAAGTAAACGTGAAAATCCAACAGCGCCTACTGGCCTTCGTGATTCGCACCAACTGGATTTTGTTTCTATCCCTGAGTCTGCTCGCGGTATGGCTCAGTTCGCCTGCCTTCACCCGCGGTGTCGTCTGCGGCGGACTGCTGGTTCTCGTCAACTTTCACCTCCTGGCCCGCACCCTTAAGCGCGCCCTTACCCCGCCCCACCTGGCTTCCACCGGTTCTGTGCTTGCCAAGTATTATATCCGCTTTGTTATCAGCGGTGTTATTATTTTTTTCCTGATATCGACCCATTTCGTCAACCCCCTCGGACTGCTGGTTGGACTTTCGGTGGTCGTCGGCAGCATCATGCTGGCAACCCTGTGTGAACTGACAAAACTCATCATCAAGGAGGCGGCATAAGGATGGAACATCCCTACCTTTTTTTCGTCAAGTTGTTTGAGCTGATCGGGCTGGGGCATTTCGCCCACGCCTATCCCCATGTCATTTACACGTGGGTTGCGATGATCATCCTCATCGTGCTGGGCGGCCTGGCGGCACGCAGCGTGACCCTGATTCCCGGCAAGGGGCAGAACGTTTTTGAAATGATCATCTCCGGGCTTGAGGAGTTCATGGTCGACGTGACCGGCGAGGAGGGGCGCTGGCTGTTTCCGCTGGCGGGCACTATTTTCATCTATATCCTGACGTGCAACCTGCTGGGGCTGATCCCGGGATTCATGCCGCCCACGGCCAACCTGAACACCACCCTGTCCTGCGCGCTGGTGGCGGTTATTTTTACCCACATCATCGGCATCAAATACCATGGTGCCAAGTACATTAAGCACTTCCTGGGGCCGGTGTGGTGGATGGTGCCCATCATTTTCCCCATTGAAATCATCGGACACCTGGCCCGGATTCTGTCGCTGTCCTTCCGGCTTTTCGGCAACATGATGGGCCATGAGCTGGTGCTGGCCATCCTGTTTTTCCTGGCAGGCGCCTTTTTCGCCCCGCTGCCCATCATGGCGCTGGGCATTTTCGTGGCTCTGGTCCAGGCGCTGGTGTTTTTTCTGCTTTCGGTCATGTACTTTACCGGTGCCATGGAGCACGCTCACTGATAGCCGGGCGCCGCTGAGTCTGTTTTTCGAGCGATGTTAATGGGAGATGGAAGAAGCCCTTTTTAATTCTCAACAAAGGAGGTAGAGGCTGGTATGGAAGGATTACAGTTTTTCATCGCGTGTGTCACGGCTGCAGGTTTTGGAATCGCCATCGCCGCCTTCGGGTGTGGCCTTGGACAGGGGATGGGGGTCAAGTCCGCTGTGGAGGGCATTGCCAGAAACCCGGAATCTTCCGGTAAGGTGACCGTTACACTGCTCATCGGTCTGGCAATGATCGAGTCGCTCTGTATTTACGCATTGGTTATTTCACTCATCCTGATCTATGCCCACCCGCAGGCCGAAGCCATCGCCAAGCTTCTCGGCGGATGATCCGTCTGCACTGACGACAAACCTCACCACGGGCGCATGCCGATCGGGCGTGCGCCTTTTTTCCTTCCGCGCCGGGTGCGCTCAGCGGTTTTTTCGCCAGCGGTGGTGGGTGATACCGAATTTCTTGATCTTGTAGATCAGCGCGCGCGGACTGATGCCCAGGAGTTTGGCGGCGTCTTTCTGGATCCACAGGCTCTTTTCAAGCGCCTCCAGGATCATCTCCTTTTCGGCATCCTTGAGGGATTTGGGGGCCCCGGCGGGTTCGGGGGTAGAGGGGCTTTCCGGCCTGCTCGGCTGCCGGTGCAGCATGGGTTCCAGCATGGCCACGTGCTCCTCCTGGATGACGGGTTCGTCGGTCAGGATAACGGCGCGTTCAATGGTGTTGGACAGCTGGCGAATATTACCCGGCCAGTCGTAGGATTTGAACCACTCCACAATGGCGGGCGAAAATCCGTCCACCCGCTTTTTGAGGTTGCGCGATACCTTCTGCAGGATGGCGTGGGCCAGCGGCTCGATGCACTGGCGCCGTTCCCGCAGCGGCGGCAGGTTCACCGACAGGACGTTGATGCGGTAGTAGAGATCCTCCCGGAACTGGCCCGTTTCGGTCAGTTTCTCCAGGTTGCGGTTGGTGGCGGCGATCACCCGGGCATCGGTGTGGATGGTGCTGTTGCCGCCCACGCGCTCGAAGCATTTTTCCTCCAGGAAACGCAGCATCTTGGCCTGCAAAGCGAGGCTCATTTCACCGATTTCATCCAGGAAAAGCGTTCCGCCGTCGGCCTGTTCGAAGCGCCCGATGCGCTGTTTGGTGGCCCCGGTGAAGGAACCCTTTTCATGGCCAAACAGCTCGCTTTCCAGTAGCGTTTCGGGAATGTTGGCGCAGTTGACCTTGATGAACGGTTTGCGGCGGCGGTGGCTGTTGAAATGGATCGTCCCCGACAGGAAACTCTTGCCGGTGCCGGTTTCGCCGGTGACCAGCAGTGTTGCGTCCGTCCGGGCGAATTTCTTGAGCGCCTTGATGACACGTTTCATCGAGGCGCTGACGGCGATGATCTGGCTGAAATCGTAGACGATGTCCTGCTGTCGCCGCAGGTAGTCGATTTCGTTCTTGAGACTGCGTTCGTTGAGGGCCTGCCGGACGGCCAGGCGCACCCGTTCGTCTCGGAACGGTTTGCTGAGGAAATCGGAGGCGCCGCGTTTGATGGCGTTGACCACGTTTTCGGCGTCGTCCACCCGACCCGTCATGATAACCACGGTTCCCGAGGCGTGGTTTTTGACCCACTTCAGCAGATCCAGACTGCCGCCGTTGCTCACCCCCCAGTCCAGCAGCAGGACGTTGTACTGGATCTTCTTGAGATGTTCGAAAACATCGTCCCCGGGAGGATGGGCCTCGATTTCGTAGGATCCGGCCAGGGCTCGCGTCAGCTGTTGGCGCGCTTTTTTGCTGCGGTCTATGATGAGAATACGGTGCATCGGGCAGTCAGGTGTTCACTTTTCAATGGTTGTAAATCGGTTCGATCGCGGCTGCCGGGCGCCATCCGCCCGTGTGCAGCATCGGCCTTGCATCTTGCGCACCTTTGCGGTATCTGACGTAGGGGCGGATTGAGGGACTGCCCGGGGCCGGATCGGGTAAAGTGCCTGCCAGAATTCCGTACAGAAAAGGGGCCGACCACAGGCTGCCCGGTTACGTTTCCCGACACCCGCCCGGCAACGGTTGGCGTGTAGTATGTTCCGGAGACAGGAGAAAAAGGAATCGACTAGTCGAATTGTCCCAGCGGTCGCTTGAACGTGAATTTGGCCGGTTTCGTAACCAGTGTGTCCCAAGCCTCGTCCACGTTGCCACCCGAAGCGGTGAAGGGGATGGACACGATAAAAGCCGCGGCCCCCAGAATCATGGAGGCGATGCCCAGCGGCCTGATCAGTACGACATCGGCGATCATGGCGCCGGCTTCGGGCTGAGTGTCGTCCAGAAGCTGTTGGCCCTGCGCCAGCGCTACCCCCACCGGCAGCAGCACCAGCGAGGCCACGGTCAGAAAGACGATGGTGCGTTTTCCCAGTTTGGTCATCTGAATCTCCTTTACAGTCGGGGGGTTATTTTGAATCCTCGATGATCAGACTAAATAATGCCCGAAAGGCTGTCAAGCAAAAAGACGAATTGTCGGTGACTTAGCTGCTTTTCAGGGGCCTTCGCCCGCCTCCCCGTCAGCCTGCCGGGGGCTTTTCGGAGCGGGCTTCGAAAAGTCGAGCAGGCTTCAGGATGCTGTCTCCTATTATCGGACACAATCGCCATTTCTACAACCCGAGTTGAACGATTTTCGCGTTTGCCGCGGAACCTGGGAGAATGTCGTTGGGCCATCGTCCGCCATGCCCAGCGGCATGTAGCGTCCCTCCCGGCGCGGGATGAAATCTGATTGGATCTAATGCATGCTATTTACAGGGAGGAGATCTGTTTTGAAAAAGATCGCGGGACTGTTCATCTGTCTGTGGGTCATTGCAGGGTGGGGCTGTGCGACACGCACGCCGGCCCCAACGGCCGCCGCCATTAACGAGGCGGCCGTGCGCCGGCTGGTGCTGGACGTCATTCGGGACAACCCCGATGTGGTTTACGAGGCGGTTCGCAAACGCGCCGACCAGCTGAAAGCGGAGGCGCGTCGGCGGGAACTGGAGCGCAGTTTCACAGAGCGTGTCGACATCAAGGTGAGGCCCTCGGATCCCGCCAGGGGGCCGGAGGATGCCCCCGTGACCATCATCGAGTTCACCGATTTCCAGTGCCCCTACTGCGCGCGTGGGGCCAGCGTGATGGACGATCTGCTGGAAAAGTATCCCGGAAAATTGCGGCTGGTTTTCAAGAACAACCCGCTCAAGTTTCACAAGCATGCCATAGGCGCGGCCCGCGCGGCGCTGGCCGCCCATCGGCAGGGAAAGTTTTGGCCGTACTATGACCTGCTCTTCGACAATTACGACAACTTGAGCCCCAGGCTATTCACTACCATCGCCGAGCAGCTGCAGCTGGACATGGCGCGCTTCAATCGGGACCGGGCATCCGAGAAGGTCGCGCAGCAGATCGAGGCCGACCGGCGGCAGGCCCGCAAGCACGGGTTCACTTCGACGCCCACCTTCGTGATCAACGGCGTGGTGGTGGTCGGCGTCCGCCGGCTGAACTACTTTGAGACGGTCATTGAGCGCCTGCTGCGCGAGTCACGGCAGGGCTGAAACGTGCCCGGCGGCAAACCACGAAAAGGGTTGCCAAAAGCGGTTTTATTTTTTTTAAAAATTAAAGAAATCCAAAGAAAAATGAAGATTTCAGGAGTGGAGTGGTGTGTTCATAACTTGTCAAAAACGGTCGATCTGCTTAAAATCCTTACCAAAATGAAGCACTTGAAAATCATTGTATTTAAAGCCGGTTGAGGCTGTAATGAATATTATATTTTGTTAAAACAATGTGTTGTACAATGTTTAAAACTGATCCCCGATTTGTTTTAAAAACGCCTTTCTTCAGGATTGACATCTCGGGGCCGATTCTATAATTTTCCGCCAGCTGAGATCACTTCGGCTATTTCCAGTCTATTTCCTCTAAACCCTTGGAAATCATTCGTAGGCCCTGCTCCAGAGCCTGTTTTTAGCCTGTTTCCGGAGCGTCTGTATTCTGAAAGAAATGTTGCCGAGAGAGAGTTACGCCTGATGGAAGCCGTTTGGGAAAAGGTGAAATCCGCAATCAAGGAAAGAGTGCCGGGGCACACTTTCAACATGTGGATCGCTCCTTTGAAATTCGGTGGATTCGATCAGAAGACTTTCGTTTTGTACAGCCCCAACTTTTTTTCGAGAAACCGCGTCAAGACCCACTACGCTGACCTGATTCGCGACCAGCTCTGCGATGCCCTCGGTAAAAGGGTGTTTTTGGTCATCGAGACCGGCGGGCGCTCAGGCGGCACGGCATCCCGTGAACTGGCCCCCCGCCGACAGCGCAGCCTGCCCAACATGGGCATCCGGCCCCACAGCGGCCGTCTGCTGCGGCGGGACTTTACCTTCGACCAGTTCGTGGTGGGGGGCAACAACGATTTTGCCTACACCGCCTCACTGGCCCTGGCCTCTCGCCGCAAACGCAAAAACGGCTGTGAGAACGCCCTCTTCCTGCTGTCGAAACCCGGCATGGGCAAGAGTCACCTGTCCCAGGCCATCGGTCACTACATTCTTTCCGAGTTTCCCAACGAGAGCGTTTATTACGTGACGGCCGAGGACTTCAGTGCCGAGATGGTCAGCGCCTTTCGGGAAGACAGCGTGGAGCGTTTCAAGGAGAAGTACCGGCGCAACTGCGACGTGCTGCTGCTGGAGGATGTCCACTATCTGAGCGGGAAGGACCGTACGCAGGTCGAACTGGCCATGACCCTCGACTTCCTGCTGGAGTCCGACAAGAAGATTATTTTTTCCAGCTGTTACCGCCTGTCGGATATTCCCAAACTCAACGACAAGTTGCGCTCCCGCCTTTCCTACGGCCTGACGTCCATCATCGAACCGCCGGACTTCAAAACCCGAGTGCGGATTCTCAAGAAGAAAGCCTCGGCCTATGGCAGCCAGGTGCCTGTCGATGTCATCGGTTACCTGGCGTCGGAGCTCACCGAAGATGTTCGCCAGCTGGAGAGCGGGCTGGTAGGCGTCAGCGCCAAGTCCTCCCTGATGGGCATTCCCATCGATCGCGATCTGGCCGAGAGTGTGGTCCGCAACATCATCCGCCAGCGCAAACGCATCACCATCGATGCCATCAAGAAACTGGTGTGCGCCCAGTACAACATCACCCTGGCCGATATCGTGTCGCGTTCCCGTCGCCAGGCCGTGGTTCGGCCGCGCCAGATTGCCATGTACCTCTCCCGGCGCTACACCGACTCCCCGCTGCAGGTGATCGGCAAAAGCTTCAACCGCTACCACGCCACCGCCATGCACGCCATCGCGGCCGTGGAAAAGGGCATACGCCAGAACGGTGCGGTCCGCAAGCAGGTGGAATACCTGCAGAAGAAGCTGGAAACAGGGGATTTCTAGAGCGCTGTCCCCCGTGAGGGTCACTGCTCCACAACGAAAAGCGGCACGGCCCCGCCGCCCACCCGCATGTTGATGATGAATTCGCCGGCCAGCCGGCCGACGCATCCGTCGGCGTCCGTGTTGGGTTTTATCTTGTCAAGAAAATCTCTCAGCCGTGCGTAAACAGAAAAAGCCCGCCACCGGACGGGGCGGGCTTTTTCTCGGCCGATCGGTATGTCGCCGTTGGTCGGCGCAGTTACTGGGTAGTGGAGAACGGTTCTTCGGCGGAGATCAGCTCTTCGAGCAGTTCCATCCGACTGTTGCGTTCATACTCGATGGCGCAGCGCAGACGCAGGGCGCACAGCTTGGTGCATACCCTCTCCTGACGGTTGTACGCGCCGAAACAGCTATCCGGACCGGTTCCGAACATGGGATAGTTGAGATTGATTTCCATAAAGCATCCCTCAAATCTGCAGTATTGACATCAGTTGACGGTGAATCCGTCCATTGGTGGCCAGTATTTCCCTCTTCTCGACATGGTACGCCACACCGGCGAAATCTGTCACCATGGCCCCGGCTTCGGAAGCAATCAGGGCACCGGCGGCCGTGTCCCAGGGGTGCAGGTTCTCCTCCCAGTAGCCGTCGAAGCGGCCGCAGGCCAGTTGACACAGATCCAGCGCCGCCGAACCCATGCGGCGTACGCCTAACGCGGCGAGGGAGCAGGCCCTGAAGCGAGCCAGCAGTCGATCCAACTCCCCGGTGCTGCCGTAGATCAGCCCCGTCGCCAGGAAACTGTCGGCCAGACGCGCGACCCCTGACACCCGGATGGGGTGTTCGTTCAGGTGCGCCCCCTTTCCGGAAACGGCGCTGAAGAACTCTCCCGTAGCCGGGTTCAGCACGACACCTGCGACGATGCGGCCGTCCAGTTCGAAGGCAATCGATACCGCGAAGTAATTCAGCCCGTGGGCGAAGTTAATGGTGCCGTCCAGCGGATCGACCAGCCAGCGGCATCCCGTATCGCCGCGGCTCAGCCCGCCCTCCTCGGCGAGGATACTGTGCCCCGGGAAAGCCCTGGCGATGGTTTTTGCAATTATCTCCTCGGAAGCCGTATCCGCCTCGGTGACCAAATCGCGGGTGCCCTTGGGGCGGACGTCGCAGCGGCCCCGGAAATAGGACTGCAGCAGGTGGGCGCTCCTGTAAGCTGCGTCGGTGGCCACCTCCATGATACGTTCCAGGTCCATGCGGCTTGTGTTTTAGCCCCAACGCGTCTGCGTGTCAAGCTCCCCGTGGGGCGGCGGGGAAAGGCCGGTGCCTCCTGCGTGCGGCGGCTCGGCGGTGATTTCCGAAATGCGGCGTGCCATTTCACGGATCAGCGGCTTGAGAGAGGCGCGCTCCAGGGCCGACACGGCGATGCCGTTCAGCCGCTCCTGCCGCTGCGCCGTGGCCTGGGGGGACAGCCGGTCCTTCTTGTTGAGTACGCGCACCAGCGGGATGCGGTCGAGCTGCAGGTCGGTCAGCGTCTTTTCCACCGAGCGGATGTGATCTTCGTGGCGCGGATTGCTGATGTCGATGACGTGCAACAGCAGGTCGGCACCCTCGAGTTCCTCCAGCGTGGCGCGGAAGGCCACCAGCAGGTCTTCCGGCAAGTCCTGGATGAAGCCCACTGTGTCGGTGATGATGACCTCCATGTCACGGGGAAAGCGAAGGCGGCGGCTGGCGGGGTCCAGGGTGGCGAAGAGGCGGTTTTCGACGGTCACCCGGCTGTGGGTCAGGGTGTTGAGAAGGGTGGATTTGCCGGCGTTGGTGTACCCCACGATGGAGATCACCGGCAACCCCTGGCGGCGGCGCAGGGCCTTCTGGCGCCCGCGGTACTGCCGCACCCGCTGCAGGGCCTCTTCCAGCTGTCGGATGCGCTGCCGGGCGCGGCGCCGATTGATCTCCAGTTTGGTTTCGCCGGGGCCGCGGCCTCCGATGCCGCCGGTGAGCCGTGACATGGCGGTGTTCTTGGTGACCAGCCGCGGCAGCAGGTACTTGAGCTGCGCCAGTTCCACCTGCAGTTTGCCCTCGCGGCTTTGGGCGCGCTGGGCGAAGATGTCCAGGATCATCTGGGTGCGGTCGATGACCTTGAGCTCTGTGCTGTTGGTGATGGACCGGATCTGGGAGGGGTTGAGCTCCTGGTCGAAGATGATTAGCGAGGCCCCCTTCTGCAGGGCCTCCAGGGTGATTTCCTGCAGTTTGCCGCGACCCACCAGGAAGCGTGGATCGGCTTTGCGGCGCTGCTGCAGCACGCTGCCGACCACTTCGATGCCCCCCGAGGCCGCCAGCTCCCGCAGTTCCGCCAGCGATTGCCGGGCGGTGCGGGTTGGACCGGTGGCCACACTTACCAGCAGGGCGCGCTCCGATGCGGCGTCACCCCGGGGCTGCGACGGACGCACGAAGGCCATCTCGTCTTCCAGGGCGCGGATCAGCTGCAGGCACCCGATGTCCAGCTGGTGGGGCAGGAGTGGGTCCAGTTCCTGGCAGGCTTCGCCGGGTTGCGGCCGGGGCAGAACGTGGGCGGCATGCACGCGCGTCGGGGCCCCGGCGCCGTCCATGGCCACGGCTGCCATGAGATCCAGGCGCAGCAGGGCCAGGTCAGTGAGGTCGTCGGAGGACAGGGACTCGCCCTTCAAATGGGTGTGCACGCAGCGCAGGCCCCGCAGCCTTCCGGGCGCGGCACGGTATTCGCGGGTGTCCGGGATGACTACCTTGTGCTGGTCGCCGGCGATGACGTGGGTGACGCGTCCCTGGCGGTTGATCAGGACGGCCACCTGGCGCCGGATGCTGTGGGACAGCGCCGCCAGTTCGCGCACCTGCTCGGTGGTGGCCAGATACTCGGGCGGTGTGCGCCGGCGGTAGAGCCGCTCCAGGCGGCGCAGCTGGCTGGGCTTGAGGCCCGCCGTGTGGCCGAAGATTTTCTTCACCGTGCGTCCGCTCCGCAGCGCACTTCTGCGCCGCTGTCGGGTGCGCTCACGATGGCGGACGGAGCTGTGGCGGGATCACCGGGGCGGCATAAGACGGCCGCAGCGGCCACCCCTTTCCTGGCACGACGGTCAGGGCTGATGGAACTCCTCCAGGTTCTCGAAGCGGGTGTAGGCCCCCAGAAAGGCCAGGGTCACCTCCCCGGTGGGGCCGTTGCGCTGCTTCTTGAGCAGGATTTCGGCAGTTCCCCGCTTGGGGTTGTTCTCTTCCTTGTTATAGACCTCGTCGCGGTAGATGAAAGCCACCACATCGGCGTCCTGCTCCAGAGCCCCGGACTCCCGCAGGTCCGACAGCTGTGGGCGCTTGTCACTGCGCTGCTCAAGCATGCGGTTGAGCTGCGACAGGGCGATCACGGGCACGTCCAGTTCCTTGGCCAGGGCCTTCAGGGCACGTGAGATCTCGGAGACTTCCAACTCGCGGCGCTCCGATGTGCGCCGGGACTGCATGAGCTGCAGGTAGTCGATGATGATCAGTCCCAGGCCCTTGTCCATCTTGAGCCGCCGGGCCTTGGTGCGGATCTCCAGCACCGATATGTTGGGCGTGTCGTCGATGAAGATGGGGGCCTCGGACAAGGTGCTGGCAGCGTCGGTGATCAGGTTCCACTCCTCGTCGCTGAAAAGGCCGCCGCGCAGCTGCATGGAGTCTACGCTGGCTTCGGCACACAGCATGCGCAGGGACAGCTGCTCCTTGGACATCTCCAGCGAGAAGATGGCCACCGGAACGCCTTCCTCCACAGCCGCGTGCCGGGCGATGTTCAGTGCCAGGGCCGTCTTACCCATGCTGGGCCGCGCTGCCAGGATGATCAGGTCGCTTTTCTGGAAACCGGCCGTCAGGGCGTCGAGCCGGGTGAAGCCCGAGGCCACGCCCGTGATCAGGGCCCGCTGTTTCTGGCGTTCCTCCAGGGTGTCGATGTTGCGCAGGATGATCTTGCTGATGGGGGAGAAGTCCTGCCGCGACTTGTTCTCGGAGATCTCGAAGATGGCGCTTTCCGCGAAATCGATGATTTCATCGACGCTGCCCATATCCTCGTAGCATCGCTGGGTGATAGCGCCGGCTTTCTGGATGAGGCGCCGCAGGGCGGCCTTGTCGTGGATGATCTTGGCATATTGCCGGGCATTGGCCGCCGCCGGGACGGTTTCGATCAGCTTAGAGAGGTAGCTGGCGCCGCCGGCCTTTTCCAGGTTTCCCTTCTCCTTTAGCGCTTGGGTCAGGGTGATCAGGTCGACGGGCTCGCTCTTCTCAAAGAGGTCCACGACCGCATCGAAGATCATCTGGTGTCCCGGCCGGTAGAAATCCTCGGGCTGCAGAACCTCCAGCACGTCGAACAGCAGGCCGTTGTCGAGCATCAGGGCGCTCAGCAGGCGCTCCTCCGCCTCCACGGCCTGGGGCAGCACGTGGGCCAGGGAGGGATCCCGGCCGGGTGCGGCGGATTCCTCGGGGCGGTTCATGCCGACCCCACCCGGCCCCGGCTGGCGAAACGCCGACCGTCGCCGCGGGGATTCCTGGTGCTGCTGACGACGGCGGTCATTCCGGTACGATTTCCACGGTGATCTCGGGTTCGACGTCCTTGTAGACGCGGATGGGCACCTTGTGGGTGCCGACGGTCTTAATGGGGGCGCTCAGCAGCACCTGGCGCTTTTCCACCTCAATGCCCTGCTTCTTGAGGGCCGTGACGATGTCGCGCACCGTGACCGAACCATACAGGCGTTCGCCTTCGTGCACCTTGGCGGGGATCTGGCAGGATACGCCCTCTAGTTTGGACGCCATCTCCTGGGCCAGGCTCTTTTCCTTGGCAATCTGCAACTCGAACTTGGCACGCTGCTGCTCAATGATCTTGCGGTTCTGCTCGGTAGCTTCCACCGCCTTGCCCTGAGGCAGAAGGTAGTTTCGGGCGTAGCCGTCGGCTACGCTCACCTCGCTGCCGATGATGCCCAGGGACTGGATGGTTTCCTTGAGAATGACTTTCATACTGGCCTCCATGTTTATCGATATAGCGGTTGTGACCGGTGGGTCACTTCGTCAATAGCCGTTTGTTAGAATCAAAACCATCCCGGCCGGTGTCCGAACCTCACGCGGTGCCGGGGTCCTGCGATCCGAGTTTTCGGAAGTTGAACCAGGTGTCGAAAAGCCCCAGGGCGATGACCAGCAATACCAGCATCTGCTGCACCGCCACCAGGCTGTAAATAAATACCCGCAGCAGCCGCGGAAAACCCTTCTTCTCAAAGAAAAAGGCCACGATGGCGATTCCCTGGAAGAAGTAGACCACCAGCAGGACGAGTAGACCGTTAAGCCCCAGGAGCTTCAGCGCTCCGCCTGCAAAGGCCACCATCACCCCGCAGGCGATAATGCCCCACACCAGGTGCTCCGGGGACCGCCAGCGGTTCAGGGGGCCGTAGGCCGGGAAGGGCAGCCGGCGGGCCGCCAGCAGGGGGCGCGCCAGCAGCAGGTTGGCCCACACCACCAGCAGGGTCGACATGATGGCCAGCGACGGGAGCAGGCGCACCAATACATATCGGATGCGGTCCAGCGAACGGGCCAGCAGGTCCACGTTTTCCGGGGACACACCCATGCGCTTGTAAAGCGCTAGGGTCAGCTCCAGGTTGCGTCCCACGTACCCCGTCACCAGGTCGATCACGCCGGTGCCGGAAGCCAGGCTGCTGACCATCAGAACGGCCAAGCCGCAGAGAAAAGCCGTGCCGGCCGTGAAGAGCACGGTGGGCTCCAGCGGCATGTTGAGCTCGAACATCTCACCCAGGACGAGGCCGATCACCAGCAGTTCAAAAAAGAACCACAGGTCGATGGACACGCCGCCGATCACCAGCAGCATCAGCAGGGCCGACAGCAGTGCCACCGTTAGTCCGCCGTGGCGCCCCAGTTTCAGGCGGTAGAACAGCACCGGCAACGGGATGAACACCGCACTCATGAACCCAACGATGGGGATGAACGCCGCCAGCGCGAACACACCGCCGGTGATGGCGACGCCCCTGACGATGTCTCTGACGGCATTTGCGGTGGCTACCGGTGGCACGGGCGGCTCTCCCTGTACCGGGCCCCAGGCGGGAACCCCTCGACCGGGCTAACGGTAATCCAGCGACCCCACGAAAGGCAGCAACGCGAGGATGCGGGCGCGCTTGATGGCCAGGGTCAGTTCGCGCTGGTGCTTGGCACAGGTCCCCGAAATGCGCCGTGGAATGATTTTACCGCGTTCGGTGATGTAGTATTTCAGCGCTTTGGGGTCTTTGTAGTCGATCTTCAGGCTGGTGTCGGCGCAGAAGCGGCAGACCTTGCGACGGTGGTAGACTCTTCTTCTCTTGTAGCCGGGGCGGCGTTTGGTATGACGAGGCGCTGGGGCCATGATGTCAGCTCCTTATTCAGATGATCCGGTTTCGTTTTTTTCAGGATTCTCGCCGGTGGAAGCTTCGGTTTTCGGAGCACTCGGGCTCTCGGCGGCTTCCGGGGCCTTTTCGGCCGGAGGCGCAGGCGCCTCGGCAGGAGCCGCTTCGGCTTTTTCAGCCGCCTTTTCAGCCGCAGCCGCGGCCGCTTTGGCAGCCGCTTCCTCGGCCGACTTCTTCCTGGCGGCGGCCTCGGCCTCGGCCTGGGCGATCTCGGCTTTCACCTGCTCGATGTCCACGTCCCCGTCCAGCAGTACCGTCAGGTACCGCATGAACCGGTCGTTTATCCTGAAAAATCGCTCCATCTCATCGACGAGGTCGCCGTCGCCGCAGTATTCCATGCGGGTGTAAAAACCGCGGTTGAGCTTGCGGATACTGTAGGCCAAGTGCTTGACTCCCCACTCGTCGCGTTTGATCAGAAGCCCCTTGTACTTCTCGAAGAGCTCGTCAAGCTTGTCGTAGAGCGGTTTGCGCTGCTCCTCCGAGACGTCGGGCTCTAGAATGAAAATGGTTTCGTACCTTCGCATCGAACCTCCTTGTGGGTCTAAAAGCCCTGGTGCGACCAGAGCAAGGATCGGGCCGCGCGTTTGGACCGCAGACGGCCAACTCGAAAAATGAAATCATCTATCTTTTTGCCGGGTCGCTGTCAAGCAAAATATTCCAAAATCCCGTGCTCCTTTTATGCCCCGGGATGCCGGAACCATTCATTTCAGTTTGTCAAAAGGCACGTTTTCGGTGGTGCTGTCCACGTATTTTACCACCCCCGTGACCGTGTCCACGATCATGGCACCCACGAACTGGCCGCGCGTCTAGGCGGATATCTGGTAGCGGCCCACCTGGGGGGCACTTGTCATACCGGTGAGCGTCAGGGCCCCCAGTACGGCCAGTGCGCCGCACACGAAACCGATCAGTCGATCTTTCCATTTCCGGTTTCCCATGTTTTCCCTCCCTTGCTTGTCTGCAGCGGTCTATGGCCGCCGGCGTGCTTTGCGGCCGCTGACAACGTATGTCCGCAGACTCGGACAATCCACGGCAATTGTCAAGGCGGAGCGCCTCAGGCCGCTGCCATCGTAGGGGACCCGCTGGTGTGCGTGTTTCGGATTCCCCTGGTGATCCAAGTCCGTTCGTGCGTGAGGGGCGGGAGGGGTGCGGCGGTACGCCGCCAAGGGCCCTGGCCTGTTCCTATCGGCTTGAATCCCCGCTCGGTTTGGCGTATGAACGGAGAGGGCGGCAGGACCGGGCGGTATGGCTCGGGAAAATAGCCGCATTTTTTGCCACAACCATCAGATAGCGGAAGGGGCCCGTGAATATGGATGTTGTGACCATCGGGTGGGACGGTTTCGGTCTTCGGGAACTGGTGGCCATCGCCAGGCAGGGGAGCCGGGTGCGCCTGAGTGCCGGTTCCCTGGAGCGCCTGCACAAGAGCCGGGGGCTGATCGAAGAGTGGGTGCGGCAGGAGCGCACCGTGTACGGCATCACCACCGGTTTCGGGGCGCTGAGCAGCGTTAATATCTCCCGCCGAGACGCCCGCCGGCTGCAGGAGAACATCCTGCGCAGTCACGCCGCGGGAGTTGGGGAGCCCTTCGACCGGGAGACCGTGCGGGCCATCATGGCGCTGCGCATCAAGGACCTCTGCCGCGGCCATTCGGGCATCCGGGCGCAGACCGTTCAGTTGCTGGCGGACATGCTCAACGCCGACATCTGTCCGCTGGTGCCCAGCCAGGGATCGGTGGGCGCCAGCGGTGACCTGGCGCCCCTGGCGCACCTGGCTTTGGCGCTCATAGGCGAGGGGGAAGTGTTTTACCGTGACCGGCGCGTTCCGGCTGCCGCTGCTCTGGAGGCTTGCGGCCTGAAGCCCGTACGCCTGGAAGCCGCCGAGGGCCTGGCGCTGGTGAACGGCACCCAGGTGATGACCGCCGTGGGCGGGCTGTGCGTATACGACGCCATCCAACTGGCCAAACACGCCGACATCGCCGCCACCATGAGCCTGGAGGTGCTGCTGGGCAGTCGCACCGAGTTCGACGCCCGCATTCACCAGGTACGGCCCCACCCCGGGCAGATCGCCACCGCCGACAACATGGACCGCATTACCCGCAACAGCGAGATTATCTCCTCCCACAAGGACTGTTCGCGGGTGCAGGACGCCTACACGCTGCGGTGTTCCCCCCAGGTCCACGGCGCCAGCCGGGATGTGATCGCCCACGCCCGCCGGGTGCTGGAGACCGAGATGAACGCCTCGACCGGCAATCCGCTGATTTTTTCCGATTCCGACACGTTCCTGCTGGGCGGCAATTTTCACGGGCAGCCCGTGGCCCTGGCCATGGATTTCCTGGCCATGGGGCTGTCGGAGCTGGCCAACATCTCGGAGCGCCGTATCGAGCGCCTGGTCAACCCCAAGCTCAGCGGCCTGCCGGCTTTCCTGGTCAGCGACGGCGGCCTCAACTCCGGCTTCATGATCGCCCAGTACACCGCCGCCGCCCTGGTCTCCGAAAACAAGGTCCTGGCCCACCCCGCGTCGGTGGACTCCATTCCCACCTCGGCCAACAAGGAGGACCACGTTTCCATGGGCACCATCGCCGCGCGCAAGTGCCGCGACGTGGCCGAAAACGTGCGCCACGTTATCGCCATTGAACTGCTTTGCGGCGCCCAGGCCATGGATCTTTTTACCAATTTAAAGGCCGGCGTGGGAACGCGGGCGGCCTACGCGGTCATCCGCGAGGTCGTGCCCTCGCTGGAAAAGGACCGCCGCCTGTCCCCGGATATCGACATCCTCGAAGGGCTCATGGCCGACGGCGGCATCATCCGGGCCGTGGAGAACCAGGTGGGACCGCTTCAGTAGGGTTGGGGGGTGCCGGACGCCGGCGGTGGTCGGCCGTCATCTCTTCACGTCCGACAGGATGCGTTTCGCGGCCTGGGCCAGCATCAGGGCGTCCACGCCCACTGTGATCAGTTGGTAACCCCGACGGATGTACGCACCGGCGGCCTCGGGGGCCGCCACAAAGATCCCCAGGGGGATGCCTGCCTCGCGGGCGCAGGTCTCCACGCGCCCGATGGCCGCCTGGACGTCCGGATCGTTCACGGCGCCGGGTTTTCCCATGCTGGCCGACAGGTCGTAGGGCCCGATGTAGAGCCCGTCGATACCCTCCACCGCCGCGATGGATTCGATGTTGTCCACGGCGTCGCAGTGTTCGATTTGCAGCACGATGGCCACCTCGTCGTTGGCCCGCTGCAGGTACTGTTCGAAGTGCAGACCGTAGCCCTGGGCCCTGGCGATGCCGATGCTGCGACCGCCCAGCGGGGGGTACCTGGTCAGGTGTATGACGCGCCGGGCCTCGTCGGCAGTGTTGACGTGGGGCACGATGAGCCCTGCCGGGCCGATGTCCAGGCTTTTTTTCAGCCAGCCCTCGTCGGCAGCCGGCGGGCGCACCAGGCAGGGGGTGGCGGGAGCGGCCGCCTGCAGAATGGACTGCACCGCACCGATTCCCATGGCGCTGTGCTCCATGTCCACGAAGAGCCACTGCATACCGCTCAGACATAGCGCTTCGGCCGCCTCGGGCGACCCCATTCCCACCAGGGTGCCCACCAGCACCTCACCGTCCTTCAGTCTTTTGTTCAGCATCGGCATACCCGCCTCCTTTTCAGCCGGTTTCGCGGTGGTTGGCCGATGGGGCCAGGCGCACCGACACGACCCTTTCGTCGATCAGGTCGATGGCCAGGTTGAAGATCAGGCCGCGCAGCAGTTCGAAGACCTTGCGGGCGCGCTCGGTGCTTTCGAAACGCCCGTCGATCAACCCATCGCCGCTGTCGAAACTGATTTGCCCCTCGAAACCCATGATCATGCCGCGCACCAGCCGCAGTTTGTCGTCCAGCGGCAGCCGGTCCGTTCTGCGTTTTCCCGGTGAGGATGTTTGCATGTCTTCTCCCGTAGCATCGGTATCCATCATCCTCGGTGCTAAGCAAGAAGCATGCCGCTGGGCTGTTGTGGCTTATCGTATTGAAATCAATATGTATAATAATGGAAGAGAAGGTCTTGCACCCTGGGAAATAGGTAATTTTTTACTCAATACAGATTGATTTTTTCACTGGACTAGGGAAAAAGTATCCTATGTGTCGATGCCGGGCGGCTCCCCGTGGTCAGATGGAACAGTAACGTTCATATTCCTTGTCTGACAGCTCCTCGATGGCGCTCTCGTGGCAGACGCTGCCCTGGTGGATGATGTAGGCCCGGTCGCATATAAAGCGCGAAAAGTTCAGATTCTGTTCGGCCAGGAAGATTGACACGCCCTCCTGCTTCAGCCGACGGATGGTGTCGGCCAGCTGCTGCACGATCACCGGGGCCAGCCCCTCGGAGGGTTCGTCCAGGATGATCATCTCCGGGTTGCCCATCAGGGTACGCGCGATGGTCAGCATCTGCTGTTCACCGCCGCTCAGGGTGCCGGCATCCTGGTTGCGCCGTTCGGCGAGATTGGGAAACAGATCGAAGAGCCGTTCGAATGTCCAGGGTACGAATCCTTCGCGGGGCGGCTGGCGGCCCACCTCCAGGTTCTCCAGGATGGTCAGCTGGGTGAAAATGCGGCGGTCCTCGGGAACGTATCCCAGCCCCAGGTTGCATGTCTTGTGGGGTGGCAGGTGGGTGATGTCCCGCCCTTTGAACCGGATTTCGCCGTCGGCGGGCGGCAGAAGGCCGATGATGCTTTTAAAGGTGGTGGTCTTGCCGGCGCCGTTGCGCCCCAGCAGTACCACGATTTCCCCGCGCCGGATCGTCAGGCTCAGGTCGAAGAGGATCTGCGCCTTGCCGTAAAAAGCCGTCAGCCCCGACACTTCCAGCATGGTCTCGTGGTTGGGTTCAGTCATGGGCCTCGCTCCCGTTTTTCTGAAGCCTGGCGGCCTCCTCGGTTCCCAGGTAGATTTCCTGCACCTGCCGGTTGGCCCGCACCTGGTCGGGCGCTCCGCGGGCCACCAGGCTGCCGCGGTTGAGGACGATGATCTCGTCGGCATGGGTGAACACCACGTCCATGTCGTGCTCGGTGAACAGCACCGCGATATCGCGCGAGCGCACAATGTCGGCCGTCAGCTGCATCAGGTGTGTGCGCTCCATGGCGCCCATGCCGGCCGTGGGCTCATCCATGAGCAGCAGCCGCGGGTTGTTGGCCAGGGCCATGGCCAGTTCCACGCGCTTGAGGTCGCCGTAGGCCAGCACGCCGGCCGGCCGGTTCCACTGCGCTTTAATACCCACCAGTTCCAACAGTTCCATGGATTCTTCTACATACATGCGTTGCATTCTGCGGGTCAGTGAACGGGTGCGCCCGTGATGCGAGAGCTTGACCATCTGGACGTTTTCCAGCACGGTCATGGAGGCGAAGGTGGCGGTGATCTGAAAGGTCCGGCCGACCCCCATCTTCCACACCTCGCGGGGTTTGCACCCGTTGCTCGTACGGCCCAGGATCCGCACGCGGCCGCTGTCCGGCTTCAATTGGCCGTTGATCAGGTTGAAGCAGGTGGACTTGCCGGCGCCATTGGGGCCGATCATGGCCAGCAGGCGTCCGGCGGACAGGTCAAAACTGACGTCGTCCACGGCCCGTACACCGCCGAAGGACTTTCGCAGATGCTGTACTTCAAGGATTTTGGGCATGATTCGGTAGTGTCCTCATCCTTGCGGTTCGGCGCCGAAGTAGCGGCCGAAACGGTTGTTGAAAAAACCGGCGATCCCCTGGGGAAAGGCGACCACCAGGACGATGAAGATCGATCCCAGGATCAACTGCCAGAAAGCCAGGCGCGAGATCTGGTCATGCAGCCAGGTAAAAGCCGCCGAACCCGCCACCGGCCCGAACAGTGTCTCCACGCCGCCCAGCAGCACCATGAGCAGGAAGTCAAATGATCGCGAAATAGCCATTTCATCCGGAAAGACACTTCCCTTGGAGAAGACGTACAGTCCCCCGGCCAGACCTGCAAAGGCACCGGCCAGCACGAAGGTCAGCCACTGGTGGCGGCGCAGATCGATGCCGATGGCGTCCACCCGCAGGGGCGAGTCCCGGCAGGCTCGCATGGTGTATCCGAAGGGCGTGAACACCATGGCCCGAAGGGCGAGCACCCCGCCGATACAGATGACCATGGTCAGGTAGTAGAAAACGATCTTGTCGTCGGCCCAGGCCGAGGGCCAAATGCTCAGGATGCCGTCGTCGCCGCCCGTGAAGCTTCCCCACTGAAAAACAATGGACCAGCAGATCTGGGCGAAGGCGAGCGTCAGCATGGCCAGGTAAACGCCGGTCAGACGCACGCAGAACCACCCGATGATCAGGGCCAGCAGCCCGGTGGCCAGTGGGGCCAGCCCCAGGGCCAGCTCCATAGGGGTCTGCAGGTAGTGCACCAGCAGGGCCGCGGCGTAGGCGCCGCCTCCGAAGAAGGCGGCGTGACCGAAGGACACCATGCCGCCGGGCCCCATCATGAAGTAGAGACTCATGCTGGCCAGCGACAGAATGGCGATCTCGGTGAGCAGCACCAGCTGGAATTCGCCGGCCACCAGCGGCAGCAGGGCGATGACGGCCAGCAGGGCCAGGCCCAGCATCTTCAGGCGCGCCGGAGCCGGCCGCAGTGTGGCCGAGGGTTCCCCGGCGGCCTCGTGCACCATGGATTCGGGCTTGCCGAACAGGCCGTAGGGCCGGATGACCAGCACCACGGCCATCACCAGGAACATCATCACCAGGGTGCTCTGGGGCAGCACCAGGATGCCGAAGGAGCTGAGTTCGGCAATGATCAGGGCCGCCAGGTAAGCGCCCTGGATGCTGCCCATGCCGCCCACCACGACCACCACGAAAGCTGCCGCGATGACGTTCAGGTCCATGAGCAGGTCGGCACCGCCTTTGGGCAGCTGCAGCGCCCCGCCCAGGCCGGTGAGAAACGAGCCTAGGAAGAAGACGCCGGTGAACAGCCGGCTCTGGTTGACCCCCAGGGCCGCCAGCATCTCGCGGTCCTCGGTGGCCGCGCGCACCAGAATGCCCCAGCGGGTGCGGTTGAGCAGCAGCCAGATGAGGCCCAGGATCAGCAGGGCCACCGCGATCAGCACCAGGTCGTACTGGGGCATCAGGGAGCCCAGGATGCTGATGCTGCCGCTCAGCCCCGGGCACTGCGGCCCCAGCAGGTCCTCGGCGCCGAACAGCCAGCGTGAGAGATCCTGGATGATCAGGATGATGCCGAAGGTGCCCATGAGCAGGAACAGCTCCGGCGCGTGGTAGAGCCTTCGCAGCAGCAGTACTTCTACAACGATGCCGATGGCGCCCACCACCAGCGCCGCCACCAGGATGCTGCCCCAGAAGGACATGCCGGTGGCGGGCAGGTGCGTGATGAGCGTGTAGGCCACGTAGGCGCCCACCATGTAGAAGGAGCCGTGCGCGAAGTTGACGATGCGCGACACCCCGAAGATCAAGGTCAGCCCGCAGGCCACCATGAACAGTCCCGAGGCGTCGGCCCAGCCGGTCAGGAATTGGACGAGATAGAATCCCAAGGCTCTTTTCCCCTTACTTTGCCGGGCGCAGTTTCCGGACCTCGGCGTCAGATGGCAGGAAGTCCTTGCCGTCCATGTACTTCCAGTCGACCATGATGCCCTTGCCGTCCTTGAGGGCCGTGTAGCCCACGTAGGCGCCCATGGTGGACTGGTGGTCGATCTTGCGGTAGGTAATGGGGCCCACCGGCGATGCGAAGGTCAGTCCTTCCATGGCGTCTACCATCTTCTCGGTGTCGGTGCTGTTGGCCTTCTTGAGCATGTGGTAGACGGACATCATGGTGCAGTAGCCCACCAGCGACCCGGTGCGCGGGTAGTCGTTGTACTTCTTGCGGTATGCGTCCAGAAACTTGGTGTGCGCCGGGGTCTTGATGGCGTACCAGGGATAACCGGTGACCAGCCATCCCACGGGCGCCTCGGCTTTGAGCGGATCGAGGTATTCGGGCTCGCCGGTCAGCAGGCTGACCACGAAACGGTCCTTGAAAAAGCCGCGCAGTTTGCCTTCGCGCACGAACTTGGCCAGGTCACCGCCGAAGGTGACGTTGTAGACGGCCTCAGGGTTGGCTTCGGTGAGCGCCTGGATCTCGGAGCCGGCGTTGATCTTGAAAAGCGCCGGCCACTGCTCGGCCACGAACTTGGCGTCGGGATTCTTGGCCAAAAGGACTTTTTTAAACGATTTGACGGCGTCTTTGCCGTAGGCATAGTTGGGGGCGATGGTGGCCCAGCGCTTGGCCGGTTTTTTGGCGGCCTCCACGGCCAGCATGGCGGCCTGCATGTAGGTGGAGGGGCGCAGCCGGAAAGTGTAGCGGTTGCCCTTGGCCCACACCAGGGCGTCCGAGAGGGGTTCGGCTGCCACGTAGAGCACCTTGTTGCGCTTGGAAAAATCCGTCAGTGCCAGTCCCACGTGGGAAAAGAAGGAACCCATTATCAGGGCCACTTTGTCCTTGCGCACCAGTTCCTCGGCGATCTTGACGGCCTCGCCCGGTTTGCCGGCGTCGTCGCGGGAGATGACCTCGATCTTTTTTCCCATCACACCGCCGGCGGCGTTGATTTCGGCAAGGGCCAGCTTCCATCCGTTGCGGTAGGGAAAGGTGAAGTTGGTCAGTTTACTGTAGGTGTTGATCTCGCCGATCTTGATGGTGTCGCCGGCCGTGGCGGTCACGGCGGGCACCAGCATCATCAGGGCGGCAAACAGCAGCAACAGGGTCAATGGTTGACTTCTACGCATGGGTTTCCTCCTTGGTTGTTAGGGGGTTTTCGGTCCGAGGTCCGGTGCCGGCTGCTTGCCGGCACGAAATCCTCACGGTTTTGTTAGTAACGCTTCGATTCCGCCGGCCGTGGCGCTCAGCCCACCCAGGGAGATGACAGCCCCCCGGATGAGGCCGGCTTCGCACAGGGCCTCGGCGTTTTCCGCGGCCCGTGCCAGGGCCCGCCGCTGCCGGGCGGGATGAATCGGGCCCACCCGCACGGTGACGGTCAGTCCGGCGATGTCGGTGTCGGGGTCGAGCGCTTCAGCCGGCCGGCGCATGATGTTTTCGTCCTCGACGTTACAGGCGTTGGCGACGGCCGTGGCGGCGGCGTCGGCCACCGCCGTGCGTTCGGCCACCACCGTGACGGCCGAGGCGATACCGCGGGTGAAGCTGCGGCCGCCAAGCCCGCTGGTGGCCACCCCCCAGTCGGACGCCCGATCGTCCAGCGTCAGTACCCCGGCGATGCAGGGGTCGTCGATGGCGGAGCGCAGACCCACGCGCACCGATTGGCCGTCTGCCAGTCGCACGGCGATGTCACCGCCGTTGTTCACCACCGCCCTGTGCATGCCCATGGCGGCCAGGCGGTCGGCCACGGCGTCGGCGATGGTGCCGGCCACGGCGGCCATGGGGGTCAGGTCCGCCGCCCCCACGGCCGCGACCGCCGCCACCATGGTCGCGGCCAGCGGGTCGTCCGGCGGTGGGGTGAACGCCAGCGCCGGTCGGCGAAAGGCCCCCCGCCAGGCGGCCACGCGCGCCAGGCAGTCGAAGGCCGTTTGCGCTGCCTCCCGGGCGGCGTCGATCTGCGGCCGTCCGTTTTTTTCGGCCTTTATCACCAGGTGCATGGGGCCCCAGGCGGCCGTGACCGTCTCGCCGGACGGATCTGTCATAATCTGGCGGTCCTGCACAGTCTATATCGTTCGCCTTTGTCCTATTTTCGGGGTTCGCGTGCGTGGAAGGGCCTCATGGCCTCCACGTGGCCGCCCATGGCCTCGTAGTCCTCCCGCGTCATGGTATACTCCAGCGGACAGATGGTGGCCGGCGTGGGCGTCCAGTAGAAAGCGCCCGCCGCGACCCGCTGGACGTCCACCATGAAGGTGATGCCGCCCCCGGGCCATATGAATCCCGGTGCGCCGCCCACCGTCAGGTGAGCCTTTCCGGCGTGCACGGCCCGCGTGAGCTTCACCGGCTGGCGCGTGACCCCGGCCCGGGCGCTGCCGCCGGCGCCGCCGGTGTATACGGCCGACACCAGCGAGGGTTCGCAGGCCTCCGAGATGGCGGTCAGTGCCCGGCGTGCCGCCGGCGTCAGCGGCATCGGCTCCAGTTCGCCACCGCCGGCCACGCGGAACAGGCGACCCTGCTGGCCGGTGGTCTCGGTGACCAGGATGGTCATGCCCGGCCGGGCCACCGTCATGTCGATGTCGGCGATGATGTCCGCCGGGTCGGTGATGGAGGTGCCGCCCCATCCGTCGCCGTGGTCTCCGAAGCAGCGGCCGGGCGTGCTCTCGGGAAACACCAGGCGCACCCCCGAGGGCCGGGCGCCGGCGTATTGTCCCGCCACGTGACGGCTCATCTGCCCCGTGATGTGCGAGTCGATGATGATCACCTCGTCGGCGGCCTGCACCAGCAGCGGAGCGAACAGCCCCATGGTGGCGCTGCCGCAGCCCACACGCATACGGGCAGCCTCGCGGCCGTTGATCACCGGCGGGCAACCCACCTGGATCTCCAGCCGCGTGTGTTTCTCGATCCGGAGGCGCACGCGCCGGCGGTTGGCGATGTCCGTGACGGCGCGGGCGGCCGCGAAGCCGTTCCGCCCCGTCAGCCGGTTGACACCGCCGACGTGCAGCATCTTGGAGCCATACTGCTCGGTTTCGACCATACCGATCTCGCGCCCGCCGGCGAAAATGCGGTCTCCCTCCCGGCCCATGTCGATGTCGGTGTCCACCTTGACGACCACCGAGCTATAGCTCAGCGGCACTTCGGTGACCACCGTGACCACGTCCACGCCTCCCTGCCGGCCGCTGACGATGCGCGGCGCCGGCTTGCAGTCCGGGTAGGTGGTGCCGGCGCCGATGGCCGTCACCAGCGGGCGCCGGATGGGCTCGGCCGGGTCGGGACCCACCGTGTCGGAGACGTCGGCGTAGGTCTGCAGCGGCGTGGTGCGCACCAGCTGTCCAGAGGTGTTGGCGTAGCGTCGGCAGGCCCCCTCGTAGCCGGGGCGGATGCGGCAGCGGATGGGACAGGCGTCGCATACCACGGCGTCCGGGGCCGGCGCTTCGGGAGGTGTGACGGCCCCGTGTTCGCACACCCGCAGGCAGACCCCGCAATCCGTGCAGCGGCCCGCGTCGACGACGGCCTTTTTCTTCACCAGGCGCACCGCCTCCAGCGGGCAGTCCCGCACGCAGAAACCGCAGCCTACACAGTCGTCTACAGAGATGTTCACGCTCATGGTGTCCGTACCTTACGCAGGCGGTGCCCTTTTTCAGAAAGCTTCGGCAGTCCCGCGCCAAGCGCTTTTCCGAGAACCCGCCAAGTCGGTTATTCGAGATTTACGGCTACAGCACCTTCGGTTTCCGGACCGGCGGCGGCGTGTTGCGGCTCTTGGCGACCACCACCTCGCCGTCCACCAGCACCATGGCTACACCCGGCACGTCGCCGGCGGCGATGGCCGAGAGGGCGTCGCCGCCCACCGACCCCATGGGGGCGTCCATGATCACCAGGTCGGCTTCGCGGCCCGGCGCGATGACGCCTCTGTTGAGTTTGTGAACGCGCGCCGTGTTGCCGGTGGCCATGCACAGGGCCTGCTCGGGTTTGACCGGCGCCAGGCTGGCGATGTGGCACACCACGCGCAGCACGCCCAGGGGCACCACCCCGGTGCCCGAGGGGGCGTCGTTGCCGATGATGACGCGGTCCAGGGCTCCGTGCTCGGCGCACAGGCGGGCGGCCTCGACGGTCATCTTGGGGTTGCCGCAGTGCACGATTTCGATGGCGTAGCCGGTCTCAGCGATCAGGCGCTGTACCTCCGCGGGGGCCACCGCCGTGGGGCCGCCGTTGATGTGCGAGACGATGTCCGGGTCGGTCCGGATGACCATCTCGGCCGTGACCGTGCTGCTGCCCGGAATGGAGGTGCCGCCGGTGTGCATCATGACGGTCATGCCGGCCTCCCGGGCCCACTTGACCATGGGCGCCGCGTCGGCCGGGTCCTTGACCGAACCCAGGCCGATTTCCCCCACGGTGCGCACGCCCTGGGCCGCCATCTCCTGAAAGTCTTCGCGGGTGAGTCCCTTTTCCAGGATCACGGCCCCGCCCACCACCTTGGCCCCGCCGGGCCGGAAAGCGGCGAAAGACTTGGCCGCCAGGATGGCCAGGGCCTTGGTGCCGGCGGGGTCCTTGGGGCGCCCCGGCAGGTGCACCTCGCCGGCCGAGATGAAGGTGGTCACCCCGCCGTGAACCTCGCTTTCCATGAAACCGCTCTGTTTCTGGCGCGGCGTGTAGTCGCCCAGAACGTTGTGGCAGTGGGAATCAAACAGTCCCGGCGTCACCGTGGTGCCGGCGCAGTCGATAATCGTATCGGCGTCCTGCATGTCGCCTTCGCGGCCCACCTGGGCAATGCGGCCGTCTTCGATGCGCACGGCGTCGGCCGCCAGGACCGGTTCATGGATGTCGCCGCTGACGAGGGTTCCGATATTTTTCAAAAGGACAGTGGACATGTTACACCTCCCTGGGCCCGAAATGGCCCGTTGCGATACTGGTTTCGAGAACGCTTTCCAGGCTGGCCGGCAGCGTGTCGATGCGTTTGCCCAGGGCGTCGGCCAGGGCGTTTAAAATGGCGGGCGCCGTGGGGATCAGGGCCGGTTCGCCCACGCCCTTGGCGCCGAAGGGGCCGCTGGGCTCTTCGGATTCCACGATGATGGGCACGATTTCCGGCATGTCGGCGCAGGTGGGAATGTGGTAGTCCTTGAGCGACAGGGTGCTGCCGGGCACGAACTGCTCCATCAGGGCGAACCCCAGGCCCATGGCCACGCCGCCGCAGATCTGACCACGCACGTTTTCCGGGTGGATGGCACGGCCCACGTCATGGGCCGCCACGATGCGCGCCACGCGCACCTCTCCGGTGAGCGTGTCGACTTCCACCAGGGCCAGCTGCCCGGCGAAGGCGTAAGTGGCATAGGGAACGCCCTGGCCGGTCGCCGGGTCCAGGGCCGTGGTGGGCGGATCGAAAAAGCCCTCGAATTCCAGAGAGACCCCCTGGTCGTGCAGCATCTGCGCCAGTCGGGCGAAAGAGACGCAGCCGGTCTTTTCCGCCCCGGTGATCACTTCCCCGTTCGACAGCGCGAGGGACGCCCTGGGCACCTGCAGCTGATCGGCGGCCGCCTCGAGCAGGGCGGCGGCCAGTTTTGCGGCGGCCGTCTGGACGGCGTTTCCCGAGATGTAGGTCTGTCGGCTGGCCGAGGTGGCGCCGGCATTGGGGGTCAAGCCGGTGTCGGCCACCACCAGGCGGATGTCACCGGGCGCCAGGCCCAGCACCTCGGCGCAGATCTGGGTGAGCACGGTGGAGGAGCCCTGGCCGATGTCGGCACACCCCGTGAAGAGTGTCACGCGGCCCTCGCGGTCCATGGCCACCCGTGCCGTGGCGGGGTTCTTGGTGCCCGTGTTGCCGATGCCGTACCACATGCAGCCGATGCCCACCCCCCGGCGAATGTAAGGTGAGGAAGGCTCCTGCCGCCACTGACGGCGCGCCTGGTCGTAATGCGGCGTCAGGGCCTGCAGGCACTCTCCGATACCCACGCTGGCCGAAAGCTTCTGCCCGGTGGCGGTCACCGAACCGGTACGCAAGGCGTTGATGCGCCGGATTTCCAGCGGGTCGATTCCCAGCCGCTGGGCCAGCAGATCCATCTGCCCCTCGTGGGCGATGGCCGCCTGGGGCGTGCCGAAGCCGCGCATGGCCCCGCAGAAGGGATGGTTGGTGTAGACGCAGCGGCTCTCGATCTCCACGTTTTCAATCTTGTATGGCCCCGTGGCGTGCACTGCCGAGCGCGAGGTCACGGCGATGCCGTAAGAGCCGTAGGCGCCGGTGTTGCAGGTGATCAAAACCCGGGTGGCGAGCAGCCGTCCCTTTTCGTCGGCGCCGGTGGTAAAATGCATCTCCAGCGGGTGGCGCTTGGCCGTGGCCAGAAAAGCTTCCTCGCGGCTGTAGACCATGCGTACGGGCTGCCGCAGGTGATACAGCGCCAGGCCGATGAAGCCCTGTACGTTCAGATCCAGCTTGGAGCCGAAGCCGCCGCCGGTGGCGGCCTGGATGATGCGAACGCGCCATTTTTCAACCCCCAGCAACCGCGTCACTTCGGTCAGGTCATAGTGGGGGTTCTGGGTGGAGGCGTAGATCACCAGGGTGCCGTCGTCGTCCACGAAGCCCGCACCGGCATCGGGCTCCAGGTAGGCGTGTTCGATGAAGGGTGTGCGGTAGGTGCGCTCCACCACTACGGCGCAGCGGGAAAAGGCCGCCTCCACGTCGCCGCGGCGTATGCGGCGGGCGAAGAGCAGGTTGCCATCGGGGTGGATGGCGGGGGCTCCCGGGGCCAGGGCCTCGTCGGGGGTGAACACCGCCGGCAGGTCCTCGTAGGTCACCTGGATGGCCGCCACAGCCCGCTCGGCCGCCTCCTCGCTGCGCGCGGCCACCAGGGCTACGGGGTCGGCCGAACTGCGAACGCGCCCGTCGGCCAGCAGCGGCTGGTCGCGGTTGATGATGCCCATGCGATTCTCGCCGGGAATGTCGGCTTCGGTGAAGACGCGCACCACGCCGTCCACCGCCAGGGCCGGGCCAACGTCGATGTCCTTGACGACGGCGTGGGCCCGGCCGCTGCGCAGTACCTTCAGCACCAGCGCGTCGTCCAGGGAGAGATCGGCGCTGAAAACGGGCCGGCCCTGCAGGCGCTCCACGGCCCCGATTCTGGCGATATTTTTCCCCACGGTTCGGCAGTTGTCAGGCATGGCTTTTCCTCCCGGGTTGCAGCAGCGGCGACATCATGCGCAGGAACAGGCCCTGCACGGCGGGCTGTTTGTAGGCCGCCGAGGGCCGGGTGCCGGTAATGGCGATCATGGTGTCGGCGGCCAGGCGTCCGGCCTGCCACAGCAGGCCTTCGTCGGGGCGCCGGCCCAGCAGGAAGTCCTCCACTTCCCGGAAACGGTGGGGTGTGGGGGTGCAGGCGCCGACGGCAAAACGCATGAAGTCCACGCCGCCGTCATCGTCCAGCCGCACCATGGCCGCCATGCTGATGCGCGAGATGGCCAGTTCCCGGCGACGCCCGATCTTCTGGAAATCGGCCAGGTCCACACCGGCGGGGCAGGGTTTCAAGCGGAAGCAGCGGATCAGTTCGCCGGGCGCCAGGATGCACTGGTAGGGGCCGCCGGCCATCTCTCCGATGTCCACGGTGCGGGTCCCGCCCGGTGCGGCCACCACGGCTTGCGCTTCGTGGACCAGCAGCGGGGCGATGGTGTCGCCGCACGGGGCGCAGTGCGCCACGTTGCCGCCGATGGTGGCCACGTTGCGGATCTGGCGGCTGCCGAAACGCCGGGCGCACCCGGCCAGCACAGGGGCCATGCGGGCGATGGTCCCGGAGGCCAGGAGTTCCGAGATGGTGACGGCGGCGCCGATTTCCAGCACGCCGTCCCGCGTTCGGATTCGGCGCAGTTCCGGCAGGCGGCTGACGTCCAGCAGACAGCGGGGGCGGATCTTTTCGCTGCGCCGGTCGACCATGAGGTCCGTACCGCCGGCCAGGATAGTGACGTCCTGCCGCTCCTGCAGAAGGCCGAGCGCCTCGTCGAGGCCTTGCGGCCGGATGTATTCGGTTGACATGCTTCGCTCCTGAAAAGCCCGCGTTGAAACGGTTTGCCGGGCGCCGGGGCGCTGCCCCCCACGGAGGTATCCTCCTGTGGCGCCCGTTATTTGTCCGTACGGCGGTCGCGGGCCGCCTCGATGGCGGCCACCATGTTGCGATAGCCGGTGCAGCGACACAGGTTGCCCGATATGGCCGTGACGATCTCCTCGCGCCCGGCCCGCGGATTCTCCTGCAGCAGGGCGTAGGCGCTCATCAGGGCGCCCGGTGTACAGAATCCGCACTGCACCCCGTGGTGATCCACGAAGGCCTGCTGCAGGGGGTGCAGGCCGTCTTCGGCCCGCAGCCCCTCCACCGTGAGCACCTCGCGGCCGTCCAGCTGGGGGGCGAACATCAGGCAGGCGTTGACGGCGCGGCCGTCCACCACGATGGTGCAGGCGCCGCACTCGCCCATACCGCAGCCCTCCTTGGTGCCCTTAAGGCCGAGGTGCTCGCGCAGCAGGTGCAGCACCGAAACGTCTGCCGCCGCCTCGACCGTCGTGGGTTCGCCGTTGAGCGTAAATCGGATGGTGACCGTGTGGTTTTTCATAACTTTTCCTAGCGCAGGCCGTCTTCGCCCTTGACCTCTTCGACCTTCAAACCGCCCACGCGTGCCAGGGGACGCCCGGAGTCGGTGACGGCCACGATGAGCACCAGTTCGTCGGCCCGCGGCGCGTCGGGCAGGCGCACCTCCATGGCGTCGAAATGCGAGCGCACGAAGGCCGCGTCCTTGTAGTGCAGAGGCACGTCGATGGTTACCCCCGGATGGCCGATTTTTTTGGCCGAGGGGATGATGGCCTTTCCGCCGCCCACGTTGTCGCGCATGGGTTTTCCCAGGGCCGGGTGCATGATGGCGGCGCAGTGCTCCAGTTCGCCGTCCGCGCCGGCGATGGCGGCCTTGCCGTAGCTGTGGACCTTGTCCGCTGCGATGCCCAGGGCGGCCACGGCCCGCCGCGTAAGCATCTCGCCCAGGCCGACACTCCAGTCGATCAGCTGGCCGAGGTCTTCCTGGAAAGTGCCGGCAAAGGGGTTCTGGAAAACCACGGCAGCGGCCGCCTTGCGGCAGGGGTTGTCCAGGTCCACCGTGCCTTCCCGGTGGGTTTCGTCAACGAAGGTGTAGATTTTGCGGATGCGGGGTTTTGTGTCGGTCATGGGGTACCTCCTTTTCTATTGGCTCCACCGCTCGGTGACGGTCTTCTGGTCCAGGAACAGGCGCATGGAGTCGATCCTGGATTTGGCCACGCCCAGGGCGGAGGCGTTCTTGGACCCCAGCGGAAAAAAGGCGTAGGGCTGGGGCACGGGCACGTTGATGCCGATGTTGCCCACGTCGGCCTCCTTGGTGAAGCGCCGGGCCACGGCGCCGTCGCCGGTGAAGATGCAGGCCGAGTGGCCGTAGTCGTCCTTGTTGTTGATCCAGTCCAGGGCCTCGTCCAGATCCGCGGGCCGCATGAGATTGGCCACCGGCCCGAAGGCTTCCACCCGGGCGATGGTCATGTCGGGGTGTACTTCGTCGAAGATGGTGGGCGCCAGGAAAAACCCCTTTTCACAACCCGGGACCTTCACCGAGCGGCCGTCCAAGAGAATCTTGGCGCCCTCGGCGATGCCCTTTTCGATAAAGTCCAGCACCTTCTGTCGGCCCCTTTCGGACACCATGGGACCCAACTGGGTGGCCTCGTCCAGTCCGTAGCCCAGCCTGCGGGCCGCCGAGGCTTCGATGAAGCGGTCCTTGACCTTGTCGTAGGCCTCTCCCACGAAGAGCAGGTTGTCGGTGCCCAGACAGCGCTGGCCGGCCATGCCGTAGCATCCGCTGAGCAGGCCGGTGACCACGGCATCCACGTCGGCGTCCGGCATTATGACGACATGGTTCTTGCCGTTGCCGTTGATGGAGGCCTCCTTGCCCAGTTTGCCGGCCTGGGCGAAAAGCTTCTGGCCCACGGGCGTGGACCCGATGAACCCAACGCCCTTGACCAGGGGGTGGTCCAGGATCTTTTCGTTGATGTCGCTGCCGCCGTAGAGCAGGTTCACCAGCCCCGGCGGAAACCCCTCCACCTCGGCGGTCACCTGGAACACGGCGTCCAGGCACACGGGGTCATACTTGCTGGGGCTGACCACCACCGGGCAGCCACTGGCGATGGCGTAAGGTACGAAGGACGACCAGGCGTGCATGGGAATGTTGCTGGGCGTGATGATCAGAAAGACGCCGCGCGGTTCCCACACCAGGGCCTGGTCCAGGCCCTTGGCGAGATCGAAAATGTATTCCCCCTTGGTGAGCAGCAACAGTGCCGAGCAGGCGGATTCGATGTTTTCGATACAGCGCCGAATGGTGCCACGGGCCTCGCCCAGGGTGCGGCCGTGGTCCTGCACCA
>Ga0256835_1000087_pt1 | contig 76535 bp, 74 predicted proteins | sample PIR30metaG_FD_185972 | JGI IMG/M metagenome (GOLD analysis project Ga0256835, IMG submission 185972) | Hydrothermal vent microbial communities from East Pacific Rise, Pacific Ocean - PIR-30 | ecosystem: Environmental > Aquatic > Marine > Hydrothermal vents | place: Pacific Ocean: East Pacific...
GGTCGGGGGGCGGGGCGGGGGGGGGGGGGGGGGGGGGGGGGGGGGGGCGATACTTCCCGACCTCCGCATTTGTGGTTCCCCCGGAAAACGCGGGGCTCGGGTACCACGCTCTGGTGCAATTTCCCAAGGAGCTGTCGCGGCGCAATTGCGAAGAGAAGGGGGGCGTGTTTAGTGAATGGGCTGGGCGACCATTTTGTTCGGGGGCAAATGGCCAGGGGAGCTTCATGAACGACATGGCGGGGTGGGTTCTGCCGCTCGAAAACGGCAGCGAACGTTAGCCGGGTAGACGGGGCGTCCGGCTGGTAAGGGTAAGAGGTGGTGTGGGAAGCGGATACGGCCGGGAGCTCAATCGAAGGCGGTGACCCGCAATGTAGAGCCTGCCAAAGCGGATGCATCGGGCCACATCGGCACAGGCAGGACGGTTTTTTGCAGCTTTTAGCAGGCACGTCCGTACACACTGTCGAGCTTATTCAATGTCGTATTTTTAAAGCCAGTATAGAATTGACCGCCGTTTCCGGCGGCCTTCTTGGCGGAGGGGGCGGGATTCGAACCCGCGGTGCCCTGACGGACACACCGGTTTTCGAGACCGGCCCGTTCAACCACTCCGGCACCCCTCCAGGCTCAGCTGTTGGGCTCGCGCAGCTCCGCGAAAAAACCCTTAAGGAGCATAGCACTTTCGCGCGCCAGGCGTCCACCCTCCAGCTCGATCGGAACGTCCATGCCGTAGCGCGTCACCGCGCCCGCCTTGGGGTTCTCGGTCGCCCAGACTACCCGGCCCACCCGGGCCTCGATCAGCGCCCCCAGGCACATCGGGCAGGGCTCGAGCGTCACGTAGAGCGTCGCCCCGGGCAGCACCTTCTCCCCTGCTCGTTCGAGGGCTTGCTTAAGCGCCAGCAGCTCGGCGTGGGCGGTGGCGTCGGCGTGCGCCTCCACCGCGTTGGCCGACGCGCCCAGCTCCTCGCCCTCCCGCACCACCACCGCCCCGATCGGCACCTCACCCCGCCCCGCCGCCTCGCGGGCCAGCGCCAGGGCGCGGCGCATCCAGCGCCGTTCTTCTTCTTCGGGCAGAAAGCGCCAGACCCAGACGACCTCCCCCTCCCGCTCGGCCACCGGCCAGACCCGGCGCAGCTCGGGGGGCACGCCCCGCTCGGCCAGGAAGTCCACGAGCCGCTTGTGGATCTCCCCCGCGCGCACCCGGTCGCCGGGCTGCGCCGTCCGCGCCGTCAGGCCCGCGGGCGGGCTGGCGGCCGCCAGCAGGTCGGGCTGAGTCGGCACCCAGACCACGCCCCCCGCCGAGGGGCGCAGCACGAAAGGGCCCAGGCTCACGCTCTCGCCCGCCAGCGCCCGCTCGGCCAGCTCGAGGTAGCGGCGCTCGGGGCGCAGGCCCTGGCGCTCGAGCGCCTGCCGCAGCGCCCGCCGCCTGATTGCTGCCGGAGCTTCCATAAGCGGCCGCGCCCTGAAGGCGTAGACGGGCTCGAAGCGGCGGTCGGGGACGATCCGAACCCGCGCCAGCGGGTCGAGCGCCGCGTCGTCGGACTGCTGGCTCTCGGCGTAGCGCAAGAGCGCCTCTCCGGCGCGTTCGAAGCGGGCGGTCACCCGCGGCCAGACCTCGTGGCGCAGGTAGTTGCGGTCCCGACAGATGAGCTCGTTGCTGGGGTCTTCGAGCCAGCGTTCGCCCCGCTCGCGCAGGTAGGCGCGCAGCTCGGCGCGCGAAATCTCCAGCAGCGGCCGCGCCACCCTTCCGTGCTTGGCGCGGATGCCCAGCGCCCGCCCCGCGCCCCGGAAGAGCTGCAGCAGCACGGTCTCGGCGTTGTCCTCCAGGGTGTGCGCCGTCAGCACGCAAGTCGCGCCGTGGGCGCGCGCCACCTCGGCCAGGAAGGCGTAGCGCAGTTCGCGGGCCACGGCCTCCAGGTTCTCGCGTTTGCGCCGGGCCACGGCGGCCACGTCCGCCCGCCGCAGCTCGCAGGGAAAACCCAGCCGCCGGGCCAGCTCGCAAACGAAGCGGGCGTCCTCAGCCGACTCCGGCCTCATGCCGTGGTCCAGGTGTGCGATCACCGCCTCGCGGCCCACCGCGGCCAGCAAGAGCGCGAGGGCCACCGAGTCGCCACCCCCGCTCACCGCGGCCACGACCAATGCATCTCCACATAACCGTTTCAGACATCTCGCAAAACGGCGCTCCAGCTCCTCCACGTTTACATGCTACCGCGGGGGTAGGATGGATCGGTGGATGAGGCACGGCTGGTCTTTGACTTCGATCGCTTCCCCTATCTCACCGCCGATCTGCCCGGCATTGGAGGAGTTATCCGCGTGAAGCCAGAAGACTTTGGCGTCATCGAGGTACCGGCATATGAACCCTGTGGAGATGGGGAACATCTCTACGTTTTCTTCGAAAAGCGCGGTTTGACGACCCGCCAGGTCTTTGATCATCTACACCAGGTGATGCGTATACCCGAAAAATCCATCGGCGTAGCCGGCCTCAAAGACAAACACGCTATAACCCAGCAATGGCTGAGTTTCCCCGCGCGCTACGCTGACCGGCTGCCCCAGCTTGAGGAGCTGCCGGGCGTGCGCATCCTCGAGACCGGGCTGCACACCAATAAACTGGGCGTGGGGCACCTGCGCGGGAACCGCTTCGAGATCGTGGTTCGTGACGTTGTTCCCGATGCATTTAACACCGCCCAAAAGGTCCTTTCTCAGCTTGAGCGCCTGGGCGTGCCCAATTACTACGGCCCTCAGCGCTTCGGCCTAGGCGGGCGCAACCCCCTACGCGGCTACGAGCTGGTGACCCGCGGCAAGGGGCGCGGCCGCCCCTGGCTCAAGAAGTTCCTGATCGGCTCGCTGCAGAGCCTGCTCTTCAACGACTGGCTGGCGCTGCGCCTGGAGCGCGGTCTCTACGACCGGGTGCTGCGCGGCGACGTGGCGAAAAAGCACGCCACCCGCGGCGAATTCCTGGTAGAAAACCCCGAGGCAGAAAACCCGCGGGCCGCCGCTTTGGAAATCAGCGCAACCGGCCCCCTGCACGGGCGCAAATATTATGAAGCCAAACACGAGGCGCGAACGCTGGAAGACGAAATTCTGGCGAGATACGGACTGAAGCGCGAGAACTTCCAAACTCGCAAGGGGGCGCGCAGACCTCTTCGCTTCCCTCTGGAAGACGCGGTCGTCAACGCACAGGACGGCGGGCTAAAGCTGGCCTTCTTCCTGCCCAAGGGCGCCTACGCCACAGCGCTGCTGCGCGAGGTCATGAAAAAGAACCCCGAGGCCGACGGCTCCGGGGGTGCATACGAAGACGGGCGCTAGAAGCGATAACCCACCTTGAACTGGGCGACCACGGTCTGCGGCGCGCCTCCGAAGCCGTAGGCGTAACCCAGGTCAGCGCCGACGAAGAGGGGGAGGTCGATCATCTGCGCCAGGTCGTACTCCACATCGCCACGCAGGTAGGCCTGCACACCGCCCTGGTAGCGTAGGCCGATGCCGCCGCCCACCTTGACACCCTCGGCCGCGTCGAACATGTGGCGGATGCTGAAGGCTGCCTGGAACCCGCCGGTGCCATAGCTCAGGTCGAGGATGGGGCGCAGCGCCCCCTTCTTCGGCTGGAAGAGGATGCAGTCCCAGCTGGCCTGTACACCGACCACAAACCCGTTTGCATATCCGGCCGTACCCGCTACCGAATAATTACCTGAGGCAAAAGCCATGCCCAACGCCAGTACCAGCATCATAAACAGCTTCTTCATTACATAACCTCCCGGGATATGATGCTAGATTATTCCGACAGTGCGGTCAAGCGCCCCCCGGTGCCCGCAAAACAATCGGGCATGTCCGCGGCGACGTGCGCCGGCAGCATGCCCCGTAGCGTCAGCTCGCGCACCACCAGCAACGCAAACTCCCACACATCCTGCTCGCCCCATCCCTCGCTCTCGAGACTGTCCAGCGTCAAACCGCGCCGGTAAGCCTCCCGCGCAATGTCTTCCCAGTTCATGAGGACAAGCCTACTACACGCACCTGCGCACGCAGGATTAAGATGGAGGGCGTGCATCTGCGCGTCGCCTCTCCGCGCCTGGGAAATACCGGACGAATGTTGCTCCTCAGCCTTCTGGTGGGCGTGGTAAGCGGGCTGGGAGCGATCGTCTTCAATCTTCTGCTGGACGGCGCAAAGGAAATCTTTCTGGTACAGCTCGCGGGCTATCAGCCCCCCGGCTTACCCCGGGAAGGCGGCGACCTGATTGAGAACCTGGCTCCCTGGGGCCGCTGGCTGGTTCCGGCAGTCACCGCGCTGGGAGGCCTGCTGGCCGGTTGGCTGGTATTCGCCTTCGCGCCCGAAGCGGAAGGTCACGGCACTGACGCCGTCCTCAAGGCCTACCACCACGCGGGTGGTCGGATTCGCACGCGGGTACCGATCATCAAAACCCTGGCCTCGGCCATAACCATCGGTTCCGGCGGGTCAGGCGGACGCGAGGGGCCCATCGCCCAGATCGGCGCCGGGTTCGGCTCCGTTATCGCAAGCCTCCTTCGCCTCAGCGACGGCGAACGCCGCATGCTGGTCATGTCGGGCGCAGCAGGCGGAATAGGCGCCATCTTCCACGCTCCCTTGGGCGGCGCCCTCTTCGTAACCGAGGTTCTCTATCGCAAGCTCGATTATGAAACCGATGTACTCGTTCCCGCAATCATCTCTGCCGTAACTGCATATTCTATCGTGGGATATTTTTACGGCTTCGGGTCTCTGTTCATCACCCCCAGCGATTACTTCTCGCACCCCCAAATACTGCCCCTGTACGCGCTGCTCTCGCTGATAAGCGCCGCCGGAGCCTGGCTTTTCATAAAAATGTTTTACGGTGTTTCCGAATGGTTCAGCGGCTGGAAGTGCGCGCAAATAATCAAGCCTGCGGTGGGCGGCCTGGCCGTGGGTCTTTTAGGCGTTGCGTTGCCCTACGTCCTGGACGGCGGCTATGGCTGGCTGCAGATGATATTCATGAACCGGTTTTCCTGGGGTATTTTGCTGCTCATTGCCGTGGGTAAGATGGTGGCCACTTCGTTTTCCATCGGTTCAGGCGGTTCGGGCGGCGTATTTGGCCCCGGGGTAATCATCGGCGCGGCGCTTGGGGGTGCAGTTGGTCAGGTGTTTGCACAGCTCTTCCCCGCCCTGGGAGTGCAACCCGTGCATTTTGCCCTGGTAGGAATGGCCGCCTTTTTCGCGGCCGCGGCCAAGACGCCGCTATCTTCGATCGTAATGGTCACCGAAATGACCGGTTCCTACGGGCTGCTGGTCCCGCTGATGTTGTCCAGCTTTCTCGCCTATCTGGTGCTCAAACCCGGCGACACCCTTTACCGCTCCCAGGTTCCCGAACGGATAGACAGCCCCGTACACGCACATGAATACATGAGAGCGGCGCTCGTAAACCTGAAAGAACGCGGGCTCCCCATTCCCAAAGACGTACCCTTGCCCGACGTAGCGCGCCTCCTGGAAACCGGCCAGCCGGTGGTACTGGACCCCGAAGGCGAGGAAGTTATGTTTACGTTCGCCCTGGGTGAAAACCACGCCTGGGCGGGACGGCGGATATTCGAGCTGGATCTCCCCCCCGACGTGCTAGTGATCTCGGTCATGCGCGAAAAAGCTGACAAGGTGGTGGTTCCGCGCGGGCATACCCGGCTCGAGCCCGGTGACCGGCTCATCCTGGTTGGCCCCGCATACGCCTCCCAGGAGCTCATGGAACGCCTGGATCAGGAAGCGGGATCGCCCAGGCAGGGGGGTGCCGGAACAGCCGCCAGTCCCAATCGCTCGGACATGTAGGCCCCGATCTTACGGGCCCGGGGGTGCACCCAAAGCTCCGCCCCGGTGAGATGCAACATCACCAGCAGGGTTATCAGGTGCTCCGCAAGGTCGTCTTCGCCCAGCTTTTCCGCACTCACGCTGCGACCGAAACCGGGCAGATCAGCGGCCAGATAGCGCCGCCCCTCGGGAAGCGGGCAACCACGCCATTCGGCGGCGTCGCGGCCAATTAGCACCGTATCAGGCCCGCTGCCCCAGCGGTCATACACTATGTTGGTACCGTAAACATTAAGATAAGGCATTTCAGTGGGGCGATTCCGGGTCGAAACGCAGCGGCGGCGGCGCTTCGCCCTCTTCTTCCAGCTGCCACTCTGCGGGACCTTCCAAAAATTCCTTATAGCGCTCAATGAAACCCCGGGCGATGCTGACAGCCTCGCGCGGGTTTTCCCAGAAGCTAAAATGGCCCGCACCGTCGAGGGTAACCAAAATCCCCTTGAGATCGGGCACCCACTCGGTCACCTCATGAGCGTAGCGCATGGGCGCAAAAACGTCTTCCGCGCCTACCACGCTCATCAGCGGCAGGTCCTGCAGGGTGCGCAGCCATCTGCGTTCGTCTCTCAGCTCCAGCAGTGCCCCGGTCCAATCGCGCAACCCTTCTAGCTCGAGCCCCTGCCGCCAGGCGGATATCAGCTCCTCGCCGCGCTCGATCATCAAGCTTCCAAAGAGAAGCGGCCGCGCCACCTCCACGAATCCCTCGACACCACCCCGCTCCAGGGCCCACGCCAGCGCCCGCACCCGCGCCTTTAGCGCGGAGTCGGCCCGTGCATAGGGCGAGAACCAGGTTATGCTCCGTGCGTTCGTTTCCGTAGCAAGCCTAACCGCCGCCAGCCCGGCCTCAAAGGACGCCACCAGGTGGGCGCCTTCGGGCAGGCTTCGACCCCAGGTTGCCAGCTGTGCTTGCGGATCGGGTATACGCTCCAGCTTCAGGTGTTCATAATTCTTCAAATGTTCAGCAAGCACCCGGAAACCACCCGGGGGGCTCAGGTATCCAGGCAGGTAAGCGATCGTTTCCACCCCCGTATATTGGCATAGAATGTCCTGATGGCCGAACTAGACCCCCGTCTGCTGAAGCTCCCGGGATTGGACCGCACCCTGGGAGTCGAATATCTAGAGGCAGGCCCGGAGCGCGTGCGCGCATCTCTTACCGTGGACGAACGCCATCTGCAACCCTTCGGTTACCTGCACGGCGGGGTCAACGTCGCCCCGGCGGAAAGCGTGGCGAGCGTCGGCGCTTCCATAGCCGCCCCCGAGGGGCATGTAGCCTTCGGGCTCGAGATCAACATGAACCACCTCAGGCCGGTACGCCCGGGATCTCGCATCGTCGCCACCGCGGAACCGCTGCACCAGGGGCGTTCGACCCAGGTCTGGCATATCGAGATTCGCGACGGCGAAGAGCGACGGGTGGCCGTAGGGCGCTGCACCCTGGCCCTGCGCCCGGCCCGGCTTGACAACGTAGCGGGAAATTGATGTATGGTTATGCATATGCGTCGCCCGGGAAGCGACACTAACCACAGAGGAGGTGGGGCCATGGACGACGGCTATCCTGGTTATACCCGCCCCGCCCCACAGCGCGCCGGCGCATAAACCCGCAAATCCTTTACAACGCAGGGAGCACCAGTCATGTTGATAGTTGTCAAACCGGGTATTACCAAAGAGTCTTTTGCAGCTTTGCTAGAGGAAATCGAGCGCCTGGGCTACATCCCCCACGTTTCCGAAGGTGAAAGGCATACTCTTATCGGAGCCGTGGGCGCACCACCCACCCCCGAGCTGATGGAGCACTTTCGCGCCCTGTCCGGCGTGGATCAGGTCATTCGCATCTCCAAACCCTACAAGCTAGCCAGCTGGGAGGTGCACCCCGAACCAACCGTGGTTTTTTTCCCCACCGGAAGCACCGGGAACGGGCGCTTCATGGTGGCTGCAGGGCCCTGCGGAGTAGAGTCGCGGGAACAGATACTCACCGCCGCCCGCTACGTCAGAAAACACGGAGCACACATGCTGCGGGGCGGCGCATTCAAGCCCCGCACCAGCCCATACGCCTTCCAGGGACTGGGCATCGAAGGTTTGAAGCTGCTCGCCGAGGCCCGCGCCGAGACCGGCCTTCCGGTGGTCACCGAGGTGACCAGCCCCGACCTGGTGGACGTCGTCGCCGAGTACGCCGACGTACTGCAAATCGGCGCCCGCAACGCCCAGAATTTCGCCCTGCTAAAGGCGGCGGGAGGGTCGGGAAAACCCGTTCTGCTAAAACGCGGAATGAGCATGACCCTCGACGAATTCCTGATGGCGGCCGAATACGTGCTCAGCGAAGGGAACCCGAACGTCGTCCTCGTCGAACGGGGCATCCGTACCTTCGAAAAAGCGACCCGCTTTACCCTTGATGTTTCTGCGGTGCCGGTGCTCAAGAGTCAAACCCATCTGCCAGTCTGGATCGACCCCTCGCACGCAGCCGGCCGGCGTGACTACGTTACCCCTTTGGCGCTGGCAGGCGTCGCCGCGGGCGCCGACGGCATCATCGTGGAAACCCATCCCAACCCCGAAGAGGCACTTTCCGACGCCGCCCAGCAGCTGCATGAAAATGAGTTCGCCGCCCTCATGGAAGCCTTGCAGCGACTGCTTCCAGCCCTGGAAAAGAAGCCGGCGACACACGTCTGACGGCCGTGTATAAGCGTGTTGGCATCTTCGGCATGGGCCTGCTCGGCGGCAGCGTCGGGTTAGGGCTGCGCGAACGCTTCCTGGCCCGTGAGGTAGTGGCTTACGACCCCGACCCCACGGCTCTGGAGGCCGCGCGCGCCTTGGGTGCGGCGGACCGCATCGAAACCCGGTTGGGACCCTGGATCGCCGATCTGGATCTGGGCGTACTCGCCGCCCCCGTGGGTGCGCTGGAAACGCTGGGGCGTGCGGTGGCCGGCCATGCCGCTCCGAACACCCTCTGGACCGACGTGGGCAGCGTTAAGGGCCCGGTGGTGGAAGCTCTGGAGCCGCTACTCCCCCGTTTCGTTGGCAGCCACCCAATGGCCGGCAGCGAACGCGCCGGGGTGGAGAACGCCCACGCAGGCCTTCTGCAAAACGCCGCCTGGATCCTCACCCCCTCACCCCGCAGCACCGCCGCGGATTTGCGAGAGCTCGAGCACCTGGTGGAAGCCCTGGGGGCCTACCCCCTGCTCGTCGCTCCGGAGCTGCACGACCGGCTGGTGGCGCGGGTCTCGCACCTGCCCTATCTGCTCGCGGTGGCCCTGAACCGTATCGTGGATGCCGATCCCAACCGCGAAACGCTGATGTTCCTGGCGGCGGGCGGCTTTCGCGACCTGACGCGGGTGGCGTCAGGTTCGCCGCGAATGAGCCGCGATATGGTCGTGGCCAACCGCGCGGCGCTGCGAGAGGCGGCCGCAGATCTTAAAGCAGTTCTAGACGAGCTCGTTTCCGCCCTCGACCATCCCGAGCGGCTGTTCGAATACGCCCAAGGTGCCAAGCGGGTGCGCGACAGCCTGCCGGTGGTGCGGCGCACGCTGTTGCCCGTACAGCACGACCTGGTAATCGCGGTACCCGACCGGCCCGGAGAGCTGGCCCGCATCACCAGCGCTCTGGGGGCAGCAGGCGTAAACATCAAGGACATCGAGGTCCTCAACGTCCGCGACGAAGGCGGGGCGATTCGACTGGGATTCGTAAGCGGCGAGGAAAAACGGGCGGGAAGAGAAGTGCTCGAGGCCGCCGGATACCGCACGCGCTAAGCGCGCTATAATAAAAGCAAAGAAAAGGAGGGGACCATGTACAAGCGCGTGTTGCTTCCAACCGACGGTTCACCCTGCAGCGACCACGCTCTGCGGGAAGGATTCGACCTGGCCAGGACCTGCGGAGCCGAGGCTACGGTGCTTTACGTGATAGAAAACCCGCTCCTCACCCTGCCCATGCTTCCCGAAGGCATTCCCTACGAGGCCGACCTTTACGAAGACCTCAAGAAAGCCGCGGAGGAGGTGCTGACCTCCGCGCGCAAAATAGCCCAGGAAGTGGGAATCCCCGTTAACACCATTATGCACGAAGGTCAGCCCGTACCCACCATCGTTGAGTTCGCCAAGGACCATGATCTGATAGTCATGGGCACTCATGGCCGCGGCGGACTTGAAAAGTTGATTCTAGGATCGGTAACCGAAGGTGTTTTGCACCGCACCGATAAGCCGGTCCTGGTAATCCATTGCAAACGCTCGCGGTCATGATCGGTTAGGCTGGTGTTGGTGAAACCAAGATTCGTCCTCAGTCTGCTGATTTTGTCGGCTGCGTGGGCCCACGCAGCCAGCTATGTCGTGAAGATAGAAGGCCCTATAGACCAGCCCCTCGCCGTTTTTGTCGAAGAATCCCTCGAACGGGCCGAGCGCGACGGAGCAAGCGGGGTCGTCTTTTGGATCGACACCCCGGGAGGCCGGGTGGACGCGGCTATGCGCATCTCCGACGCCATACTTACCTCACCCCTGCCCACCCTGGCGGTCGTAAAGAACGCCTTCTCCGCTGGGGCTCTCATCGCTCTCTCCGCCGAACAGGTGGCCATGCTACCGGGCTCCGAGATCGGAGCGGCACTCCCTATAACGGTTACCCCCATCAGCAAGCCCGAAGCGGCGGATCGCAAGGTAATAAGCGCCCTCAAAGGCAAGTTTCGGGCGGTGGCCGAAGCCCGCGGCCGCCCGCTCAGGCTGGTCGAGGCGATGGTGGACCCCGAAATAGAAATCGAGGATCTGGCAGGCAAGGGCGAACCCCTCACGCTGACCGCAGCCAAGGCCGTAGAACTGGGGGTGGCCGACTTCGAAGCGGCGAGCCTGCGCGAAGCGCTGGAACGCGCCGGATTCACCACCGAAACAATTGTTATAGAACCGCCTGCCCGCATCAGGGTGGCACGCCTCCTCACCAGTATGTACGTGGCCCCGGTATTACTGGCACTGGGGCTCCTGGGGCTGATCATCGAGTTTTTCACTCCCGGCTTCGGGGTTCCCGGACTGCTAGGAATCGCAGCCCTGGCCCTTTATTTCGCTGGCGGTGTTCTCGCAGGGATGAGCGGGGTGCTCGAGGTGCTCCTCTTCCTGGGAGGTATCGCTCTCCTGCTGGCCGAGATGTTCCTCATACCAGGCTTTGGTGTTGCGGGAGTTTCGGGATTCATTGCTATCGGCGCTTCGATATACCTCACCTTCGGCGAACAAGCGCTCATGGTGGGGGCCATCGCCATCGTTGCAGGAGCCCTAGGACTCGTCCTGGTGTTCCGCTACCTGCCGCGCACCCGGGCGGCGCACGCGCTGGTCCTGGAAGGAGCAATAGGGAGTCAGGCGCCACCGCGCGAACGCCTGGAATCGCTTACCGGAGCCATAGGCAAAGCAGTAACCGACCTGCGACCCGCGGGGACCGCGCGCTTCGGCGAGCGCAAGGTTGACGTCGTATCGGAAGGCGAATTCATCCCCCGGGGCTCCACAATCCGGGTCGTTGAAGTCGAAGGCGCGCGCGTCGTGGTGCGCGAAGAGGAGGTTTGAACATGGACATCGGTTTCTTGATAGTGGCCGGCCTAATACTGATAGGGCTATTCATCCTCTTTTCCATAGTTCCTGTAGGGTTGTGGATTCAGGCCTGGGCTTCGGGCGTGCGGGTGCCGCTGACCACGCTGATAGGAATGCGGCTGCGGAGGATTCCACCGGCACGCATAATTTATCCGCTCATTAACGCTACTAAAGCGGGAATCCCGGTGGAGCTCAATAAGCTCGAGTCCCACTATCTGGCGGGCGGCAATGTAGACCGCGTGGTCAACGCCCTCATTGCAGCCCAAAAAGCCGGAATAAACCTTACCTTCGACCGGGCCGCAGCCATAGATCTGGCCGGACGCGACGTTCTTGAAGCGGTGCAGGTGTCAGTCAACCCCAAGGTAATTCAGACCCCCATGGTCGCGGCCGTAGCCAAGGACGGCATCCAGCTGCTCGCCACCGCCCGCATAACCGTGCGCGCAAACATCGACCGGCTCGTAGGTGGGGCCGGAGAAGAAACCATCATCGCCCGCGTCGGCGAAGGAATCGTAACCACCATCGGCTCGGCATCCAGCCATAAGGACGTGCTCGAAAACCCCGACATGATCTCCAAGACGGTGCTCGAAAAAGGGCTCGACGCCGGTACCGCCTTTGAGATCCTCTCGGTAGACATCGCCGACGTGGACGTAGGCAAGAACATAGGCGCCCAGTTGCAGATAGACCAGGCCGAGGCCGACAAGAAAATCGCCCAGGCCAAAGCCGAGGAGCGGCGCGCTATGGCCGTGGCCGCCGAGCAGGAAATGCGCGCAAAAGTGGAAGAAATGCGTGCCAAACTGGTGGAGGCCCAGGCTGCGGTCCCCATGGCTCTGGCCGAGGCCCTAAAGCAAGGGAATCTCGGGGTAATGGATTACTACACCCTGAAAAACATCGAGGCGGACACCGACATGCGCGAGTCCCTCAGCAAAGCGGCGGGTGAAGAGGAAGAGCGTTAGCCCATGAACTTCGATGATCTTCTAGGAATACTCTTCCTGCTCTTCTTCATAATCGGACCGGCCCTGCGCGGGCTGTTCAAGCCGCGCGAGCCGCTCGTGGAGGTCGAAATTCCCGAGGAAATCGAGGAGATAGAACGCCGCCTGCGCGAAGCGGCGGAGGGCAAGGTTCGCGACACCCCACCGGATACGAAGGCGCCGCGCCCAACCAAACAGCCCCAGCCCGCGCCACGCACCACCGCACCGTCGGCTCGCCAGGCGGCTACCCCCGCTGCGCCCCCGAACCAGCAAAGCGCCGAAGGTCATGCCGCCGGCTCGCGCTCGCGGCGTCGCATAGCAGAAGCCCGCCAGGACGCCGCCGGCATAGCGGCAAGCGAGCGCATGGCATTTGCGGCCACCCACGGACGCACCACAAACAGGCCGTCCCTGCCGGTGCACCGCAGGGCGATAGTTCAGGGAATGATCTGGCATGAAATCCTCAGTGAACCCGTAAGCCGTAGGCGCGGTCGCAGGAGAATAAAGAAGCTGATAAGCTAGACAGACGGATGGAAACGAACGAAGCCCCCCGGGAAAGCACGGAAACCAGCATCTTCGTGCGCTCCCCCGACGAAGCCATGGCGCTCTTCGGCAGCCGTGACCGCTGGCTCAAGGTGCTGCGCCAGCGGCTGGGCGCAACGATAGTCGCCCGTGATCAGCAGATTCGCATAAGCGGCGAGAAGGAAGACGTCAAAGTGGCCGAAGCGGTGTTGCGTGATCTGCTCACGCTGCTGCGTCAGGGTGCGGAGATAGACGAAACCGTGCTCGAGCAAACCCTATCCCTGGCCGAACGCGGACGGCGGCTCCCCGAAGAAACCGAGATTCGTCTGGGTGGTTTTCGCCTGCCCGGTCGCCTGCGCCCCAAAACCCCCGGGCAGGCGCGCTATGTGGAGGCCATCGCCGGCAGCGACATAATCTTTGGAATAGGCCCCGCCGGAACCGGAAAGACCTATCTGGCCGTAGCCATGGCGGTCGCCGCCCTGAAAGCCAGGAAGGTGAAGCGCATCATCCTCACCAGGCCCGCAGTGGAGGCCGGTGAACGCCTCGGCTTCCTGCCCGGCGACATCCAGGCCAAGGTGGACCCCTACCTGCGCCCGCTCTACGATGCCCTGTTCGAAATGATAGACTCCGAACGCTTCGACCAGCATCTGGCCTCGGGGATAATCGAGGTGGCCCCGCTGGCTTTCATGCGCGGTCGCACCCTCAACGACGCCTTCATCATCCTGGACGAAGCCCAAAACGCCACCGCCGAACAAATGAAGATGTTCCTCACCCGCATGGGGTTCAACTCCAAAGTGGTGGTAACCGGGGACATCACCCAAATAGACCTGCCGGCCAGCAAATACAGCGGGCTGCTGGCCGCACAGAGCATATTGCAGGGAATAGACGGGATACGGTTTATTTATTTCAAGGAGTCGGACGTCGTGCGCCATCCACTGGTGGCGCGAATAATCAAGGCGTACGAACAGGCGGAGGTAAAACGCAAGGCCGAAAACGAAGACAGGCACACGGACAGTGGCGGCAGTTGAGATAATCCCCCAAAAAAAGCCGCCGCGAGGCCTGCGACCGCGCCTGCGACACGGCCTGACGGCGCTAATGAGCGAACTGGGGCACGCCAACAGGATGGTTACCGTGATACTTTGCTCCGACCACAGGATTCGCGCCCTCAAGAAAACCCACTGGGGCGAGGACACCGTCACCGACGTACTTAGTTTTCCCACTTACGAACCAGGCGATCCTTTCATTCCCCCGCATCTGGGGGACATCTGGATAAGCCTCGATACCGCTGCCCGGCAAGCTCCGGCGCAGGGGCGCTCGCTGGAAGAAGAGGTGCTCGTCCTGGCGGCGCATGGTTTATGGCACCTGCTGGGGCATGACCACGATTCGGAGGAGGAATGGCGAGGTTTTCTGAACGTTCAGCGCCGGATACTGGAACTGTAAAGGGAATTTTGCGCTCCTTCGGATACGCCTGGCAGGGGCTGCGCTACGCCTGGCGCAGCCAGCGCAACTTCCGCATCGAAGTCCTCCTGGCGCTGATTGCCCTGACGCTGGCCCTCGTCCTGGGGGTCGATCCGGTTACGGTGCTCCTGCTCATACTCGTGGTGCTAACGCTGGAGCTGATGAACACCGCCCTGGAAGCGGTGGTCGACATCGCCAGTCCCGACCATCACCCACTGGCCAAAGCGGCCAAGGACACGGCTGCGGCTGCGGTGCTGATGGCCAGCATCCTCTCTGCAATGATCGGCATGCTGATCTTCCTTCCCGCCATTGCTGAAAAACTGCGTATTTATGGTAAAATCCCTTAAGCACTATGGACCGACCTCCCAGTCGTAGCCTTCGCCTGCTAGCCCTCACCCTGCTGCTTACCCCTGCCCTTGCCCAAAATCCGGTTGCCGAGGCCGCTTTTGCTTACCCCATACTGGACGCACTGCTCCTGGTGGCGCTATTCGTCCTCTCGGGATTTTTTTCCGCCGCCGAAACAGCCGTCACCACCCTGTGGCCCTGGAAGGTGCGCGAGCTGGCCGAGCGCGAAGGGCCGAACAGCCCGTTCGCGCTTCTGCAGCGGGATATCACCCGCTTTCTAACCACCATTCTGGTGGGCAACAACCTTGTCAACATCGCCGCGACCGCGCTGGTAACCGACCTTGCCACCAGCGCCTGGGGGTCTACGGGCATCGCCTACGCCACCGGGCTGATGACCTTTCTGATTCTCTTCTTTGGGGAAATCACCCCGAAATCAATAGCCGTTCACAACGCCGACCGCCTGGCGCGCTTCTTCGTGCGCCCCATTTACTGGCTTTCGGTATTGCTATACCCCATAGGCCGCTTTTTTACCTGGATGTCCGCACTAATCCTGCGTTTCTTGAGACTCGAGCCCCGCCAGCAGCCTCTGGTCACCGAAGACGAGCTCAAGCTGATCCTCGCCGGGGCCGAGGCTAGCGGAGCGATCGAAGAAGCCGAAGAGGACATGATTCAAAACGTCCTCGAGCTCGAAGAAACCCAGGTGCGCGAAATCATGGTTCCACGGGTGGACGTGGTAGCCATAGAAAACACGGCCAGCCTGCGCGAGTTCGTTCGCGTTGAACGCGAGTATCGCTACTCTCGCATACCCGTCTACCGGGAAAGCATCGATCAAATAGTCGGTATCGCCTATGCCAAAGAGCTGCTTAACTACCTGGAAACCCCCGAGCTCTTGGACCAACTCACGGTAATGAGTATCGCCCAGGACGCTTTTTTCGTTCCTGAGTCGATGCCTGTTTGGAACCTGCTGCTCGAAATACGTCGCCGAAAAGTGCACATGGCGATCGTCGTAGACGAGTTCGGCGGCACCGCCGGGTTAGTGACGCTCGAGGATATCATCGAGGAAATCGTCGGCGAAATCTACGACGAAACCGACGTGGTGGAGGAACACCCCATCCAACCCCAGGAAGATGGGAGCTTCCTGATCGACGCCCAAACCCCGCTGGACGACGTCTCCGAAGCGCTGGGCATAGAACTTCCAGAAGGCGAGTACGAAACCCTGTCGGGCTACCTATACGAAACCTTCGGCTACATCCCCAAGGTGAGCGAAGAACACAGTTACGGCGGTTACCGCTTTGTGGTGGAGGCAGCCGACGAACGCAAGATCGAACGCGTTAGAGCCGAACCGGTGAGTACACCCGCCGCCAGCGAAGCGGAGTGAGGAGCACCCCTTGGCCGAGCAAGAAGACATCGTTATCCTCGCGCAGACCGCGCTGGCGCACGCCTACGCGCCATATTCGAAATTCCCGGTCAGCGCCGTAATAGTAACCGAGAGCGGCCGCAGATTTGTAGGTGTGAACGTAGAAAACAGCGCCTACCCCCTCTCGCGCTGCGCCGAGCAGATAGCCGTCGGTGCAATGATAACTGCAGGCGAACGAAAGATCCGCGAGGTTTTCATTCTTTCAACCGCAAGCGAACCGGCCGCGCCCTGCGGCGCCTGCCGGCAAATCCTCTACGAATTCGCCGACGACGAAACCCCCGTTGTTTGTCGCAATACCGCGGGCAAAGAATTGCGTTTCAAGCTGGGCGAGCTGCTGCCTGCGGCTTTTCGTCTTTGAGGCGCGCTGTCAGCACGTACCGGCCCCGCCGCGCTTCGAAACTCCCCGAAAAACCCAGTCCGGCTATTTCGCCTAGCAGCCCCTGCGGCGTCATGAAATTGGCAGGCTCGCCGAGAAGGCGCTCGCCCCAGTACACCCAGCGGCCCAGGCCCGCGCGGGGATCGAAGTCATATATCCATAGCAGACCTCCCGGCCTGAGGACGCGGGCTACCTGTACGAGCGCGGCCCGCGGGTCCTGGAAGTGATGCAGAGCTTCGCCCAGTAGCACGGCATCCAGTTGCGCCCGGGCGAAGGGTAACGCCTCAGCCCGGGCGAACGCGACCTCTATCGGCGCCGGCACATGACGCAACATTCCCTTTGCTGGATCCACCACCGTTATCTTCAAGTCGGGACGGATCGCCAGTGCGGCGCGGGCGAGAACCCCGGTCCCCCCTCCCAGGTCGAGCACTCTGCCTTCCCGGGGCAGGGTGCGAAGCGCTTCCGACAGCAACGGCCAGGCCCAGCGCGGATACGCACGATGCCCCCAGCGGGAAAACAGACTACCGAGCCTATCGAAGGGTATCCCCACGCGTCAACGCACCCTCCCGCCGAAGAATACGTCGAGCAGCATCTGCCAGACCCCGGGTATCTCGGCGCGCACACCCCCGGACAGCTCTACCGGCAGACCGGTAACCAGGGCGGTCGCCGCTCCCGGAACCTTGGTTAGATTGACCCGGAAAGCCAGCATGCCCGATCCCGATTCCCGGGGACGCAACGGCAGGTCGAGGACTGCATCAGCAACGGTATCCCCGCCTATGACCAGCCCCACCGGGCCGCGCAGGTAAAAACCGATTGGGTTGGGGTTGGAAACTCGGAACCCTATGATGACTTCCAGGTTCGTCCCGCTGATCCGCAAGCGGCTCTGATTCGGATCGAGCTTGAAACGGGGTATCGCAAACTGCAGGTTCACCCGCACAGTTTCGTCGAGCAACGTAAAAGGCCCCAGCTCAACAGGAACAGGCCCCACCTGCACTTTCACCCTGCCGGTTATGCGCATCCTTACCGAATCACCGCTAATGAGCCTGCCCACGGCGTCAGCAGTCTTGGCCAGAGGGACCGTGAGTTTGACGTTCATCATTTTGAAACCGGCCGGGGGCAGCGTCATTGCCGGGAGGTCGAAAGGCAACCTGGCGTTGCCGAAGTGAAGCGTCAACTGGCTGGCAACCAGCGGCAGTTCGAAACTGTTGGGATTGCTTATACGCATCTTGAGCGCAAACTGTGCCTTCCCCGAAAACGGGTCGACACTGACGACATCGAACCCCTCGACCCGCGCCTGGGGAGGTTCGGGCTTTTGCACCCCCGGGATACATCCGGCAAGAACCAGAACCAGCAGACTCAACAACAAAACGGCTTTTCTCATGGCAACCACCCTTCTTCCTGCAAACGATCCAGCAACCCTTGGGCCTGCGGCCAGTACGGACTCGTATCGGGTAAAGGCGAGCGCGGCGACCCTGCGGGCATATCCAGGTAACGCATAGCTTCCTTGAGCAAAGGAATACCTCCGCGGCCTATCAACGCAGCCGTTTCGTAGGCCAGACCAGCCAGCTGCGCGTCCAGTGCGCCCGAGCCAGCCCCCTCCAGCACGCGCGCATAGAGGCGGGGGGCGATGTTGCCGACCGCGAGGATCGCTCCGCCTGCGCCACTGGCAACCGCCGCAGGCAGGGTAGTGCCGCTGCCGGTGAATACCTGCAACTCCGGCGCAAAACGGCGGTAGAACTCAAGCCGGGCCATTTCCCCGCTAGAATCCTTTATGCCGGTGATACGCGGATTCCTCGACAACTCGGCTATCAGCTCCAGCGGAAACTCCGTCCGCGTAAATACGGGGACATGGTAAAGCCAGACTTCCCCCACTTCCGCCAGCGACTCGAAGTGGCGGTGAAAAGAATCGGGCCCCATAGCGGATGCGTAAAAGCGCGGTGGCATGACCAGAAAACGATCGGCGCCGCCCGCCAGCGCAGCTTCCGCGTGGCGCCGTGCCAACGCCTCCGACTCGTCACCCACGCCGACCCAAAGCGGCTTGGACACCCTGACGCCCGCAAGCAGCGCTTCGCGCTCGTCCGGATCCAAAGTCACGGCCTCGCCGGTCGATCCCAGTATCAAGAAGCCGTCTACATGTGGCTCGAGGCGGTCGATGATTGCCTGCAAGGCGGCAGGATCCGGCCGCCCCGCGGTGTCGAACGGGGTAACCAGTGCCGGGACTATCACCGGTGCACCTCTCCGTACCAGAGCACCAGGTGAGGGAGATATGCGGCCACCAACCAGGCGGCTCCCGCAGCCGTCTCGCCCTCGACCAAAAGAACCAGCCCGTGTGCCGCAGCAAGCAATAGTATGACCCCCCAGCCCTTCCCCAAGCTGTTGCTACCGGGAACCGCCAGCTCGAGCGCCCGGGCCAGTACCCCGCTGGCGCGGAAAGACTGACGGGGACGGGGCAGTATCAACACCCATGCGTGCATCAGTGCCCACAGCCCCGCCAGCACAAGCAAAACCCAGCTCCATACCCGGTCCAAACCCAGCGACTCCAGGGGCATAGTCGGCATATCCTTCAGCGAACGGAGCGCTCCATCCAAATACAGCCAGGCTAGGTCGCGCCCCCGCGGTGTTCCCAAGCGGTCCACCCCCGCCTGCCGGTAAACAGCGGTCCAAGCATCGGCACCCAAGCCCAGGTGTTCCAGCACCGGGGTATAGCCGGCGTCAAGCCGGTATGCGTTTTCCAGCGCTTCTTCGTCATTGTTGAGCCGGTAATGCAGCGCCTCCGAAAATGCCAGCGGCACAGCGGGCACAGCTGTATCTCCACCCTGCGCCACCGCCTGGAGCAGCTCCCGCCCTCGCCCTTGTGGCCAGTCGGCAATGGCCTGGCCGGAACCAATGAAAGCGGCTCGCGCCAACGGCGCCTCGGCCATTACCCTCTCGAAACTGCGGGCCGTGCCCCAAACGAGCAATGATACCAGCAGCGCCAGAAACAGCAGGGCGGTAAGCAGGCGTTCTCCCCAACCTGCATACGCCAGCAGGAGGTGCCCCATTCTTCGCAGCGGGTTGCGACTCCAGCTGCCCAGAAGTCCGCCCAGCGACGCCAACCCCCGGCGCTGAGCAGGGAAATAGCGCGCCAACAAAACCGCTATTAGCGCCAGATAAGCTATCGCCAACGCCCAGACCGCCCGTTTCAACATGGAAGCATCCAGCGCCGGCGTGAAAGCGCTCATCTGCCTGACGCCCTCCCGCAGCCGCAACGCATCGGCAAAACGTCCCCGTGATTCCAGCCAGCGGGCCTGCTCAATGAAGAAGGCCTTTGAGCGGGGATGCTGCGGTGCGTAGTCGAACATGGCCCGGGTAAGCCGTAACGACTGCTCCGGCTCCAAATCACGGGCATCGCGGGCCTCCTCCTGCCAGGATTCAGCCCAGGCGCCCGCCTTTCCGCGCCACTCGAGCTCCACCCTGTGACCGCGCCGCAGCAAATCGCGTCCCCAGGCGGCTAGGTCTTCGACCGTGAGCGCCCCCGCCTCCATTGCCCAGTAGACCCAGTAGGGCCGGTAACCGCCAGGGTCCGGCGGCAACCTTTCCGTCACCCCCTTTTCCCGCCAGTAGGAACCCAGCAGGCGCAGCGGCTCCAAGGCTGACAATTCTCCGGTATACGGCCCGGCTTCGGGACCCAGTTCGGACAACGAGACCACGCGGCCATCGGCCAGCAATGCTACCGGACCGGTGCCGAGGTCCTTAACCGCATCGGGAGGATAATAGGCGCTGGGTTTCAACTCGCCCTCATAGTCGACACGTAATACCAGGGGAGCGCCCTGGATGGCCAGATAAACAGCTCCGGGCTCCTCTAGCGGTGGCAGCCAGTCGGCGGCGGGAAGCGGCAGCATGCGATCTCCAATGCGCAGACCCTCCGGCTCCAAAACTACCTTCGGCGGAGGCGGAGCTACATCGAGCTCGGCCGTTTGCCTGCCCCCCGGGGTGTAGAGAATGAACCGGTAATGCCCCGCCCGGGGCGGCTTCCAGGTCAGCACGCCCCCGTTTTCGGTGGTCACCAGCGTAAATACTTGAACACCATCCGGTCCCACGATCTCAATGGGGTATGCTCCCGGCTCGAGTCCGCTGGCGCTTATCTCGACCTGGCCGCCTACACTTGCAGCCTCGGGTAGCACGAGACCCTGCGCCAGCGCCACGGCCAGCAGCCATCCTGTGATCCAAAGTCTTCGCATATTCCCATTTTGCCACGCCCAAGGCCACCTAGAATGGAGGTATGGGACTGTCAAACATCATCGGGCCGGTTATGGTGGGTCCGTCATCCAGCCACACCGCCGGAGCAGTACGGCTGGCGTGGCTGGCAAGGCAATTGCTGAATGACGAACCGCGGCGCGTGCGCTTCGGCCTGCACGGCAGCTTTGCCAAAACGGGTCGGGGCCACGGAACGCATCTCGCTCTCGCCGGAGGTGCCCTGGGATATGCCCCGGACGACCCCCGAATCAAGAACGCAATCGACAGGGCCCGGGAAGCCGGGGTAGATATCAGCTTCGAAGATATCGAGCTGGGAGACGTTCACCCCAATACGGTCCGCATCGAACTGGAAGACTCCCGCGAGCGGCACGAAGTGATCGGCAGTTCCATCGGTGGGGGCATGGTGCGCATATGGAAAATTGACGGTCTGGACGCCTACCTTAGCGGGGAAACCCCTGCCCTGCTCGTCCGCCACCGGGACACCCCCGGGGTAATCGCCCGGGTGGCGCTGGTGCTCGCGGACGACGAGGTCAACATCGCCCGTGTCATCTCGGGCCGCACCCAAAAAGGCGGTGATGCGCTAATGAGCCTGGAAATCGACCATCAGCTCAGCGAAGCCGGGCTCTCCTACCTGCACAGCCTTTCGTACGTTCATTGGGTAAAACCAGTTCCGCCCCTGCCGGAAAATTAAGTACGTTTACTATTGACTAAACATACTAAACAAAGCTAAGATAAGTACATGGCGGGCGATAGCAATATCGCCAGGCAACTGGCGGAGAAACTGGGTCTGGCAGTAGAGGCCATAGGCCTTCCCCGAATGGCGGGGAGGGTGCTCGGCTGGATGTTGCTGGCAGACACTGACGAGATTGCGCTGGAAGAGCTGGCCCAAGACCTGGACGTAAGCAAAGCATCAATCAGTCACGCCACCCGCCTCCTCGAGCAGATAGGTGTTATTGAGCGGGCCGCACGGCCGGGTTCCCGCCGCGCCTACTACCGGCTTGCCGCAGACCCCTGGGGAGCCTTACTGGCGATGGAGGAACGTATCAGCCGCGGGTTTGTGGGTTTCGCCCGTGAAGCGCGGCAGGCGCTGCCACCAAACCCCGATCGCACCAGCCGGCTCGACAAAATGGAAGAGGCCTTCGAACTTTATCTGCAGCTTTTGGCTACCTTTATGGAAGCATGGGGAACAACCCGGGGGAATTCATGAGCATCAGCATGGTGCCCGTACGCCTTGCCTGGCGCAATGTCTGGCGTCACCGGCAGCGCACATTTTTGCTGGCGGCGGTAGTCGCCTACGCCGCGGTGGCGACCATTTTCTACTGGAGCCTGGCCGACGGTTACGAACTCTCGGTGCTCGAGGCCCACGCCCGCTATGTGCTGGCGCCGGTCACGGTGGCCACGGTCGACTGGTTCGCCGACCCCGACCCCGAAAACGGCCTGACCGACTTGAGCGGTATCTACCGCGTTCTGGACGAAGGCGGGGTTGCCGCCTACGCGCCCAGGCTGCAGTTTGCCGGTTTGCTAACATCTCCCTACATTTCGGAAGGCGCTCTCCTGCTGGGAGTAGACCCAAACGCCGAGCCCGCGATTTCCCGGGTGCCCGGCAAGGTTGACGACGGTCGCTGGCTCACCGGTCCCGGTGAAATAATTCTCGGCTACCGGCTGGCCGAGAGGCTCGACGTTCGCCTGGGCGAGCGGCTGGTCGTCAGCACCGCCGCCCTGGCGGGGCCGCAATCGCTGGGTTTGCGGGTGGTGGGGCTGGTTCACGCCGGAGTATCCAGCGTCGACAAATCTGGCGTCTACCTGCATCTGAGCGACGCCCGCCGGCTGACCGGCCAGGGCGGTGCTACCCACCTGGCGCTGGACGCCCCGCTGGGCCGTGAAAACACCATCGCCAGGCGCATCGGCCAACTGCTGCCGCCCGGCATGGCGGCCCGTCCCGTCTGGGACCTGGTGGGACCGATCAAAACCGACGTCGAAGCGGCCAAAAAGTTTTCGCTGCCAATCGGTCTGCTGCTTGCTCTCTTCGCCGCCCTGGCGGTGACCAGCACCCTGATAGTCAGCGTGCTGGAGCGCACCCGCGAGTTCGGGGTAATCCTGGCGTTGGGAATGGACAACCCCCAATTGGGATGGATGGTCGTGCTCGAGGCCGCCCTGGCCACCGGCGTCGGCTGGCTGCTGGGCATTGCCCTTGGCTACGCCCTCATCTATTACACGAGCAGCCATAATGTCCTGGGCCCGCTCTTTCAGGTTTCGGCCGAGGTCTGGAGCGAAGCGGGTCTTACCGAGGAGTTCTACACCCGCCTTTCACCAATCTACGCCTTTTATTCGCTCATCACCGTCGTCATCGCGGCTCTGGCCGCCTTTCTCTTCCCCGCCCTGCGCGCCCGCAGGCTACAACCTTCGGAGGCTTTGCGATGGGAATAAAGCAAAATATCGTAACCTTGCTGACCGCCTTCGCCCTCACCAGCGGCGCCGCGGCCCAGAACCCCGACCCGGTAGAACTGCTCCATCGGGCGGTCGACCAGCTGCGCGGCCCGGCCATGGCAGCTACCTACACCCTGCTCGTCGAGCGACCCGGCCGCAGCAAGAAGTATGTTCTCGAGGTTCTGACCGACGGCGACCAGCGCTCGCTCATCCGGGTAGTCGAACCCAAGCGCGATACCGGCCAGGCTTTCCTGACCATCGGCTCCGACGTCTGGGTCTATAATCCCCGCCTGGGTCGGGTATTGCGCCTGCCGCCGAGCGGCAAGAACGACCGCTTCTTGGGCTCCGACGTTAGCTATGCAGACCTATCCGGGCGTGACCTGGAAAAAGACTATCGGGTAGAGCTGCGCCCAAGCAGCGACAAATCGGGCGCCATCGTGCTGGTGCTGACCCCCAAGGCGAACGCCCCGGTTCCCTGGGGCAGGGTCGAGCTTGTGCTGGGCAGCCAGGATCGGTTGCTACGCAAAATCATTTATTACGACCAGCGCGGCAAGGCCGTCAAAGACGTGCAGCTGCGCAAGGCGGTAAGTTTGGGCGACGACCGGTACCTGGTAACCGAAACCCTGGTGCGCGATCTGGCGCGCGCTGGCTACCAAACGACCTTCGCCATTGGCAACTGGAAGCTGGGGCAGGTGCCCGACCGCTGCTTCACCCAGGCCATGCTCGAGCGGGGGTGCCGCTACTGATGTGGAGTCTGGCCTGGAAAAATGTCTGGCGCGGCCGCAGCCGCAGCCTGACGACCGCCGCAGCGGTGGCCGCAGTGGTGGCACTGATGCTTGTCATGTACGGCTTTAGCGGCGCCGCTCAGAACGGTCTGTTTCAGAACCTGACCCGCACCAGCGGCCATCTGGTGGTCCGGGTCAAAAACGCCGACGAGGTGCGCGAATTCGACCTGGGGCTGATTAGAAACGCCGCCGCCCTCAAAACCGAGCTTACCGGGGCGCTGCCCGAAGCCGACATCGAGGCGGTGCTCGAGGTGCCAGCGCTGCTGGCCGGCGAAGAGCGTTCCCGAGGCGTGGTTTTGCTGGGGCTGGAACCGGGCGGCCACTTGATGAAGGAGTTTGGCGACGAATACTTAGCCGCTGGAAAACCACCCGGCGGCGATGACTGGTCGGCGGCCCTGGGGGCGGCCCTGGCCCGGGCGCTTAAGGTAAGCGTCGGCCAGAGCGTTTATGCTTTCGCCCCGGGTACCGAAGGCATGGGAGCGGCGGCCTTCAACGTTTCCGGCCTGCTCGACCTGCCCGAGAGCAACATGGAGGCCCGTACCGCCATGCTGACCCTGGGCGTAGCCCAGGAGCTGGCCGCCCCCGACGCCGCCAGCCGGATCGTCATCTTTCTCCCCGGGCTCAAAACGCTTGCGCAGGAAACGCGGCTCGAGCAAACCCGCCGCCAGCTAGCCCCGTTAATACCCGCCGGCTACGAACTGCTCAGCTGGCGGGAGGCGCAGCCGGCGCTGGCGGCGATGCTGGAGATGCTGAAACCAATGATTTTGATTTATGCGCTGCTCTTTTTCGTTCTCGCCGGCTTGCTGGTGGTAAACACCGTTTACCTCAGTCTGGTCGAGAGAATCCGCGAGTTCGGCGTCATCATCACTCTGGGGGCCGACCGCTGGCGAATCATGCGGCTGGTAATCATGGAAAGCCTGCTACTGGTCGGCAGCGGCGCAGTAGTTGGCGGCCTGCTTGGCGGGCTGGCGCTCTGGCACATGTCGCAGGGGTTCAGCCTGCCCGGGGACCTGGCAAAGCAGTACGCCGAGTTCGGTCTCCCCGAAATCATGTACGCCAGCATTTCCCCCGCGCAGGTGGCCCAGGTTTTTGCCTTCGCCGCCCTAACTGCCATCACCAGCGCCCTCTGGCCCGCCTGGCTGGCCGGGCGGCTGGAGCCGGTCGAAGCCATGCGCCACGTAACCTAGGAGGCAAAATTGCAAGCGATAGTCGCAGCCAAGAACCTGCATAAGACCTATAAATCGGGTGGCGTCGAAACACCCGCCCTGCGCGGGGTAAACCTGACCGTCGCCCCCGGAGAGTTCACCGCCATCGCCGGCCCCTCGGGTTCCGGTAAGAGCACCCTCCTGCATCTCCTCGGCGGGCTTGACCGCCCTAGCAGCGGCGAGGTCTGGCTGCAGGGCGAGCGGATAGACGACAAGAGCCCCGTTCGCAGGGCCCGGATCCGCCTATGGAAAGTCGGCTTCGTATTTCAAGCCTACAACCTTATACCGGTGCTAACCGTGCTCGAGAATGCCGCCTTCATCCTGGAACTGCGCGGATTTCCTCCGGGTGAACGCCTCAGCCGCGCCCGCGCCGCACTGGCGGAGCTGGAAATGGAAGACTACGCCGAACGCCGCCTCAATCAGCTCTCCGGCGGTCAGCAGCAGCGGGTGGCTGTGGCGCGGGCCCTGGCTGCGGAACCGGCCGTCGTGTTTGCAGACGAACCCACCGCCAACCTAGATTCCAAAACCGGCCAGGCGCTGATCGAGTATATGAAAAGACTAAATCACGAAAAAGAATTGACTTTCGTATTCTCTACCCACGATCCGCGCCTGCTCGAGCACGTCCAGCGCATCGTCCATCTCGAAGACGGCCGCATAATCAGCGAAGAAACGGTAAATTGAAGGCTAAATTGAAAGGACTGGCGGCTCTGTCCGTCTTGCTCGGCATGGCGCTGGCGATCGACTTCAGTGGCTCGCTGGCCATTAATACCCGGGCCATTTACTCCCACCGTGCAAACTCTTTCGCGCTCGAGGCCGCCTACGCCGGTTCACTGCTGGCCTCGGAATACTGGGGTGATGCCTACCTGGAAACAGCTTTTTACCCCAGCTGGAATCTGGCGCGCAACCGCTTCGATCCCGGTTTATCCAAGCTGGAGTTGGGTTATGGCAACGGCCGCTATGCCTTTGGCTTAGGAGTCAGTCCCGAGCCTCTATCCACCCTGCGACTGCTGCGGCCGTTCTCGCTAACCGATGACGTCGGCGACTACGCCACCGGTCTCTGGGGCGGCTGGGCCGAGCTGTACCCCAATCCTGCGAACCGCTTGCGCCTGGCCTTGCGATACCAGCGAGGAGCACTGTTCAGCGTCTTGCACACCGATGGCAGGCTCTCCGGTAGCGACCTCCAGGCCACCTTCATCTGCGACCAAGAAACTGGGTCTGCGGCCCTGGGAGGAGGCTTTTCGACCATCCTGGGCGAAACAGTCGTCTACAGCGAGACCTGGCGGTTATTCGCCGAGCCGGATCCCTGGCGCGGCGGCCTGGGGATCAACTTTTACCTTTTTGACGGCCTCGCAAGCTTCGAAGCCGCCTACACCGGCGGCGGATGGCAATTGGCCGCTGCGTACAGCCTTCAGGCGGGAGAATTCTGGTCGGTCGATTCGCTACTGTTATACGAAATAAGGGTGAACCGCTTAACCGGCTCGCTCAACCTGACCTACATGGGTGACCCCGGGGACCTGATCCTGGGATTGACATCCACCAGTGACGGGTACGCTGGCGTTATTTGGCTCCCTGCCCTCAGCGCCCGGGTCTATTACTAAATTCCGGCGCTCTAGCCAATGGGTTGCCGCGCGAATAGGATCGGAATCCAGCGGATTTTCCGCTTTTGCACAAAAGTTTGGCGCGCCCGGGAGGATTCGAACCCCCGACCTACCGCTTAGAAGGCGGCTGCTCTATCCCCTGAGCTACGGGCGCGTGCAAAGTGGGGGGCGGCCTGCGGCCGCCCCTTCTATGGAGCGGGAGACGGGATTCGAACCCGCGACCCTCGGCTTGGAAGGCCGATGCTCTACCAGCTGAGCTACTCCCGCATGCTGGTCGGGGCGGCAGGATTTGAACCTGCGACGTCCTGCCCCCAAAGCAGGCGCGCTTCCGGACTGCGCTACGCCCCGTAGCGGAAGCCGGGGCAGCTTCCTTGATAAGCGTAGCACGCACTCATAGGGGGGTCAAGGAAGATTTTTCTCCTACATGAAGCGCTTTCTTCGCTTATATGACTTCACGTCGCGGAACGATTTCCGCCCGCCCGCCTTCGCCGTGCCCAGATAGAACTCCTTGACGTCAGGGTTCTCTTTGAGCGCCTCGGCCTCGCCTTCCAACACTATCTTGCCCTGTTCCATTATGTAGGCGTAACCGCTGACGGAAAGGGCTATGGCAGCATTTTGCTCGACCACCAGCACCGTCACCCCCTCCTCGGCGTTGATGCGCGCCACAATATCGAAAATCTCGCGCACCAGAAGGGGAGCGAGACCCAGGCTGGGCTCGTCCAGCAACAACAGCTTTGGCGCCGCCAGCAACGCCCGGCCTATGGCCAGCATCTGTTGCTCGCCGCCGCTGGTATAACCGGCCAGGCGATTTTTCAAATCGGCGAGCCGCGGAAAATAATGATATATCCGCTCGAGATCCTCACGAACCTTGCCGTCGCGCCGTGTGATTGAACCGACGCGCAGGTTTTCTTCTACGGTAAGGTGCTTGAAAACGTGCCGCCCCTCCGGCACCTGCACGATGCCCAGCTTGACTATATGCTCCGGAGGAAGGTTTTGAATCTCCTGACCCTGATAGACGATCGCGCCATCACGCACCGCGCCGTCCTCGGGTACCAGCAACCCCGAGATAGCGCGTAGCGTCGTGGTCTTGCCGGCACCGTTAGGGCCGAGCAGCGCAGTCACGCGGCCCTCGGGTATGTTGATGGATACCCCGCGCAACACCTGGATGATGTCCTGATACACGACTTCGATGTTATTGACGCGCAGGAGCCATTTTCGTTCGGTCTGGACGGATGTGCTCACGGGGCACCTCCTGATGGGCAGGCGGGCGGCAAAAGCCGCCCGCCATAAAACCGGCGGCTATTCGCCGTAATGCACCTTGCGGAATAATGCGGAGCTGAAAGGCTCGGTAACGGGCACGAATGTGCCACCCCGGGCCTCGAGCACCCGCAGCTTGTCTACGCCCACGTGATCTTTCTTGCTGTAGGTAACCGGACCTACGGCGAGCTTGTTCTGCCAGTTCATCTTGAGGAGGGCCTGATAAACGTTCTCGGCGTTGATCTTTTTGCCGGCGTTCTTGGCTTCTTTGATTGCCTCGATAGCGATGGCCGCGGCCAGCATTCCAGAGGGGTAATGCACGCTTTCTATCGCGTCGGCGGGGCGGCCGTATTTGGCACCCAGATCCTTGACGAACTTGGCCCCGGCACCTTGCTCATGCGGCATATAGTACGCCGTCACCCACAGGAATCCCTCCGCAGCATCACCGGCAAGGCGCAACAGGTCGGGTCCACCCGCATAGTGCGCGCCGGCGTGCTTGATCTTGAGTCCCAGGCGCCCGGCGTCCTTGATCATGTTGGCCACCGGCCCGGCGACGTTCTGGTAAACGATGTACTGCACACCCTTTTTCTCAAAGCGCTTCAGGGTAGCCGTGTAGTCGAGACCCTTGGCCATCTCCTGGACTTCGACAATCTCGATGCCCAGCTCTCCAGCCGCCTTCTTGGCGTCCTTGACCGGAGCCCGACCAAAGGGCGAGGGGTGAATAGCCAAGGCCACCTTCGCCCCCGGGGATACCTTGGCGATGTACTCGAGTACGGCTATGACCTGTTCGGAGTACGAGGCAATGGGAAGGAAAATGTAGTCGTTGTCCGGTGGATCGATGTTGCCGATGTGGTAGGAAGCCGGGATGAAAGGCAGGCCGACTTCCTGCACCAGCGGCTTCAGCTGCAAGGTACCACCGGTAGAGTAACCCAGGAAAACGGGGTCTCCCCGATCCACCGCCTCTTCGAAGTTACGCAGGGTGTTGGCATTATTGTACTGGTCGTCCCGGGTTTCGCACACGAACTCTATCCCGGAAACATATCCGGTGTCGTTCACCCAGCTGCAGTAGTCTTCGATGCCCTGGGCATAATACTTGCCAGCATCAGAGGTGGGACCGGTAATGGCACCGGACCACATGATGTGCACTTTTTCCGCGGTTGCAAACCCCATCACCAGAACCGCGGCCAAGGCCCACAACGTCCATTTGTTTTTCATACACCTACCTCCCTTATTGCGACGGCATTAGAAGAGCCGTGTCGCCTAATATTTGAACGGCCAGTTGCGGAAGTAACTGCGCAACAGCCGCCACCAGTTGGCGAGCCCCCGGGGCTCAAAGATGAGGAAGAGCACGATAGCCAGTCCGAAAGCCAGGGGGCGAATCGCCGAACCTACGTCGACCCCCGGCGGGTTGTAAATTTCTTTGATGGCGTATGAGAACGTCTCCATGTTGATATCGAGAAGCTCCAGAAACGCCGGACCCAAAAAGCTACCCACGAGGGTTCCAAGCCCCCCGACGATGGCCATAGCCAGGAACTTTATGGAAATCATCAAGGAATAGTCCTCAATGACCACCGCCCGCGACCAGTAAGCATAGAGCGCCCCCGCAACACCCGCATAAAAAGCGCCCAGCGCGAAGGCAAAGACTTTGGTCTTGCCGGGGTCCATCCCCATGGCGTCGGCGGCGCGATCGTTATCGCGCACCGCGACCAGCGAGCGGCCAAAGCGCGTACGCAACAGGTTGCGGAAGCCGAAAGCCATGAGAACCAATACTGTAAACGAAACGTAGTACCAAAAATAGTGGTGATTTTTAAACGCTATTTTATATCCAAAGAAAACCATACCCCGGGGCATGGCCATTGCGCCCCCCTGCTCGAGCGCTGGCGAGTGCCCTACCGCCCACTCGAAGATCAGCTGGAAGGCAAGGGTAGCGATGGCGAGGTAGAGGTGCTTGATACGCAGCGCCGGGATGCCCACCACCGCGCCGGCGGCGGCGGCCACCAGACCGGAAACGGGCAGCACGGCCCAGAACGGCAAGTGCGGCGCCACCAAAGCCGCCGTATAGGCGCCCACGCCCATGAAAGCCGCGTGACCGATGTTGATCAGCCCCGCGTAGCCGGTGATGATGTTGAGCCCCAGTACCGCCAGCGCATAGATGAGAATGAGGTCGAGGATCTGCATGTCGCCACGAACGAGAAAACGCGGGAGCACGAGCATGCCGATGAGAAAAACGGCCAGACTCGCCTGTTCGCTGTACGTTGCGAAAATGGTGGTGTCCTGCGCGTAGCTGGTCTTGTAGTTGCCCGTACGCGTCCAGGGATTACGCATGGCGCCTCCTATACACGTTCGATCTCCTCGGTGCCGAACAGGCCGTGCGGCTTGAACCATAGCACCAGCAGCAGTACCAGGAACGGGAAGACATCACCGGTGCCGCCACCCGGTATGTATGCATCCAGATATCCCGCGGCCATGTTCTCGAGGATGCCGATGATAATGCCGCCCACCACTGCCCCGGGAATGGAATCCAGACCACCCAGGATCACCACCGGGAATACTTTTAACCCTATGCCTACCAAACCCTCCAGGTTGAGCCCCGAAATTGCTCCCACGATCAATCCGGCGGCGGCGGCGGTAATGCCTGCGGCGGCCCAGGCGAGAGCGAACACTTTCTCTACCGACACCCCCAGGCTCATCGAGGCCATTTGGTCATCAGCCACAGCCCGCATGGCTATTCCCACGGTGGACCTCTGGAAAAACCACCCGAATGCGGCCAGGAAAACACCGGTAAAGACAACCGCTAGCAGCTGCGGATAGCTGACGCTGATGCCGGCGAAGTTGACGCCGCCCTCGGGAAGGAAACCTGGCAACGAGAAGTTGCCTGATCCATACGGCGTCATGTGTATCAGCCCCCCGAACACCGAAGCGAGCCCGATGGTGACCATGATCACGCTGATGATAGGCTGGCCAACCAGCGGTTTGAGAAATATGCGCTCGGTAAAGTACCCCACTATGGCGGTAAAGGCAAGCGCGAGCACAGCAGCTATCCAAACGCTGAGGCCCAAACTGGTCGAGAGCGCATAAGCGGTGAAAGCGCCTATGGCTATGAAGTGTCCGTGGGCAAAATTGATCACGCGGCTGGCTTTGTAAATGAGCACGAAACCTAAGGCCGCGAGCGCGTAAACCGATCCCACGACTATTCCCGAAACCAGCAGTTGGAAGAAATAACTCACGCGCCCACCCCCTTTCGGGCGGTTTCGTCCGTGAGATCGACGACGCGCACGTTCGCCTCCACCCGCTGCACCGAACCATCCTGATACTTGAACTCCGTCCTGACCAGCACATCGGTCGCCTCGCCGTAAAGAGCATCTACCAAATCGCGATAGCGCTCGGCCACGAACTTGCGGCGCACCTTTCCAGTCCGTGTCAGCTCGTCGTCGTCGGCGTCCAGGAGCTTGAAGAGGAGAACGAAGCGGCGTACCCGCAACCCGGCGGGAAGATCTGCATTTACCAGCTCGACCTCGCGCTTTATGAGCTCAGCCACCTCCGGCTTGCCCGACAGGTCCATATACGTCGTATACGCCAGACCGCGGTCTTCCGCCCATTTGCCGACGGTTTGTGGGTCTATGTTGATGAACGCTGCAAGGTACGGCCTGCGGTCACCGTATACCACAGCCTCCTTGATAAATGGACTGAACTTCAATTTGTTCTCCAGGAACTGCGGGCTGAACATCTCGCCGTCGGCGGTATGCATTACATCCGACAGGCGGTCGATAACTACGAGATGACCGTCGTCGGTCACATAACCGGCGTCACCCGAATGCAGCCAGCCTCCCTCCAGGAGCTCGGCGGTGGCGTTGTCGCGCTTGTAGTACCCCGCGCAAACCGCGTCGGAGCGCGCGAGTATCTCTCCTTCCTCGCTTATCTTGACCTCGGTTCCGGGTATGGGAACGCCAACGGTGTCGTGGCGTACGTCCCCATCGCGATGCACGAATGCGATACCGGTGATCTCGGTCTGACCGTATATCTGCTTTAAGTTGACGCCCAGCGCATGAAAAAAGCGGAAGACATCCGGCCCCAAAGCTGCACCGCCGGTATACGCCCGGCGCAGGCGCAAGAATCCCAGCTGGTCCTTCAGGGGCCGGAAAAGCACGGCGTGCGCAAAGGCATAGGCCAAACGCAAACCCCAAGGCATGGTCTTGCCACGCATGCGGTAGTCAGCCGCCCGGTATCCGACCTTCATTAGCTGCCGGTACGCCCAGCGATTGAAAGCGTAGGACTCGCTGATGTCTACCCAGATGCGGCTCTGGATCCCTTCCCATACCCGCGGCGGACTGAACATAAGATGGGGGCCAATCTCGACCAGGTCGCCCATTGCAGTGGCAACCTCCTCGGGGAAGTTGACCGCAAACCCTCCCGTAAGCCCCATACCCATGGTCATCATCTGCTCACCGATCCAGGCCAGGGGCAGGAAGGAAAGGTAATCGTCGGTCGGCTCCAAGGGGTCTATCTCCTGAAGGGCTACCCCCATGTGAATAAGGTTCTTGTGCGTAAGCATAGCGGCCTTGGGCTTTCCGGTGGTGCCCGACGTCAGCGAGAAATGGGCAACGTCATCGGCGCGCCCCGCCGCCAACCGATCCTCGTAGGCACGCGGGTCGGCGTGACGGTGCTTACGTCCCAGCTCAATTACCTCTGCAAAACTGATAAATAGATCGGAATCATAGTTGCGCATGCCGCGAGGGTCTTCATAGATGATGCGACGCAGTCCCGGGAGCTCGTCCTTGACCTCCAGCAGTTTGTCGGCCTGCTCCTGGTCCTGCACGAGCGCCATGGTGACGTCGGCATAGTCCATCACGTACGCCACCTCGGCGGGCACCGAGGATGGATATATACCAACGGAAACACCCCCGAGACCCTGTACCGCCAACTCAGCATAGACCCACTCGGGAATGTTCTCGGCGATTACCGCAAACTTTTCCCCCGGCTGATATCCCAGCTCGAGCAGGCCGTGGGCGAAATCGCGAACCTTGTCGTAATACTCGGCATAAGTTACTTCGTTCCAAATACCAAAGTCTTTTTCCCGCAAGGCTACGCGGTCGCCTTCGTTCTCCGCGCGCATTTTGAGCAACTGGGGCAGGGTATACCGTTTCAATTCGGGACCGGGACGTATGACCTTCATCCTGCACCCCCGACATAGGCTTCGATAACGGCGGGGTTTTCGGCAACGTCCTCGGGCTTGCCAGTCGCTATCACCATTCCGAAATCGAGCACGTATACACGGTCCGAGATATCCATTACGATCCCCAGGTCGTGCTCAATGAGGATAACGGTGGTGTAACGCTCGGCGAGGATGTCGAGGATGAAGCGCACCATGTCTTCTTTCTCCTCCAGGGTCATACCGGCCATCGGTTCATCAAGAAGCAACAGCTTCGGCTCGAGCGAAAGCGCCCGTGCAACCTCCACCCGCTTGCGTACGCCGTACGGCAGGTTTCCCACCAAAGCCTTGCGGTAGGGCTCGAGCTCCATAAAATCGATCACGTCCTCGACTACGCGCCGATTTTCCACCTCGCCCCGGCGGGCTGCTCCATAAAACACCGAAGCAGCGCCTATGGAGTATTTCAGGTAAGTATGCCTGGCCAGCATCAGGTTCTCGAGCACCGACACACCCCCGAACAGCTCGATGTTCTGGAAGGCCCGGGCGATGCCATAACCGGAGATCGTGTGGGGGCTGGCCTTGGTAAGATCATTCCCCTCGAAGGTAATCTGTCCGTGCGTAGGATGATAAAAACCCGAAATGCAGTTGAGCAAACTGGTTTTTCCCGCTCCATTGGGACCGATGATTGAAACCAGTTCACCGGGCTCCACTACGATATCCACGCTGTTGAGCGCGTTTATACCTCCGAAGCTTAAGGTAACGTTTTCGACTGATAGCTGCGCCAAGTCCGCCTCCCCGGTAATTCGCGATGCCGTTTGCGGCGAGTATACTGACGCAGCACCTGGTTGTCAACGCTTATTGCTGTTAGTGACGTAAAAGCGTCATACTAAATTGGGCGGTATCCATGTCCCGGCGTCATTAACACCCCAGCAGCTTCCGCAAAGCTCTACCCGGATCAGGCTCGCGCACCAGGGAACTGCCGATCAAAACAGCGTCGAAGTCGGGTTCCAAAGCGGACAGCTCGGAGGTGGAGCTATAGCCGGACTCGGCCACCAACAACCCCCGGTAGCCCCGGGAGCGAAGGTGGCGCGCCAAACGCGGAGCGACGGTAAGATCCACTCGCAGCGTCTTGAGGTCGCGGTTGTTAATGCCAATTATCTTCGCCCCGGACTCGAGTGCCAGCTCGGCCTCGGCCTCGTCGTGCACCTCAACGAGCGCGTCCAACCCTGCCGCTCGCGCTTCTTTGATATAGGCCCCGGTAAAACGGCCGAGCACGGCAACGATCAAGAGAACCGCCGAAGCGCCCAATCCGCGCGCTTCCTGCACCTGCCGCGGATGCACCACGAAGTCCTTGCGTAGCAGCGGTATGTCGGTGGCCCCGCGCGCCGCTATTAGATCAGCATCGCTGCCAGCAAAAAAATCGGGCTCGGTAAGAACGCTCACGGCTCGCGCTCCGGCAAGCTGATACGCCCGCGCAACCTTCGCAGCATCCAGCTCGGCGATGACGCCTTCCGACGGGCTCTTGCGCTTTATCTCGGCTATTACGGACAGGCCAGGCTGCGCGAGCGCCCCGGCAAAGTCGAGCGCGGTCGAAAGCCTTTCTTCATCGATACGCAACTCTGGAAATTCGCCGGCCATTAGCAACTCCAGCCTCCGCCGCGCGATCCGGCCGAGAGCACCGGGAACCCGGCTCAGATCAGGAACCATGTCCGCCATGGAGAGCAAATGCATCTGGGGGAAGATCTATTTCCGCCACCCAGGTCAGCAACCGGCTTAGATAAACCTGGAGGAAGTACCCGGGGCTGATGACCTGTTCCACGGCCAAATAAGCATCTTGTAGAGGCGGCTCCCGCAAAGCAAAGAGCCCGTGATAAGGCTGGAGGATGCCAAGCGGTAACCCCCCTCCAGCGTAAACGACTAGATCAACCTCCACCATCATGGCCTCCACCTGGGCTTGGTTGAGCAACACTCGCCCCCTCTGGGGCGCAGGCAGGAGCTGCAAAATAGCCTCGCCCGCGGTGGGGCTCGACTGCCAAACGTGAACCGCGCGCACGGTGCGCAAGGCGTCCCGCAAACCAGGTGCGGCATCGCCAAGCCAAAGTACGCGCGCACCGCTGAAACCGGCATGTTCGATGGCGGTACGCATGGCTTCGGGCCAGAGATAATTACCGGTTACGGCTCCAAACTGGACTTTCAGCGCATCCACCCGCCCCGCCTCCTCCGCCTCCGCCTCGCGACGAGGCGCAGCGCCGTAGGATGCGATTTGGGAATCTCGCCCCTCTACCAAGGCACCAACCAGCGACAACGGCGCCAGCCCCGAAACGGCCTGTGGAATCTCGTCCCCGGGATCTGAGCGCAATATCTGCAGGGGCAAATCGTGACCGTGCACAGCCGAAACGAGGGCGTCGTGCCAGCGGCTTTCGGACGGGGTAAAAAGCGCCAGACAGGTCACGTCGGCAACCTCACGAGTACGCGGGCGATCACGTGGCTGATTATACCCGCGCTCACTCCTCGTTCGTCATCCGCGCACCCCCGCCCGATCCCGTTCGCCAGGCAACGCTCATCTGCGGGCTGGTGTGCTCCCACGCCAAACGGCCTTCGGCGTCTATCATGATTAAACCGCCGGAGCCTCCCAAACCCGCCACCGCATCGAGGCTTTTTTTTACGGCCTCGTCAGGAGTGAGCTCGTACAGGGCAGCGACCGCCCGGTAGGCCGCCAGGGTGCGAGCAAAATACTCACCATGTCCGGTAGCGCTCGCCGCACCCAAACCAGCCGCAGCGTAGGTGCCCGCACCCGGCAAAGGCGCGTCGCCCACACGCCCCACTCTTTTATCAAGCATCCCGCCGGTGGAAGTTGCCGCAGCCAACCCGCCGCGGGCGTCGAGCGCCACCGCGCCCACCGTTCCCGTCTTGCCGGACTTCTTGTGGCGGCGTGCCTCCATCCAGCGCGCCAGCTGCCGTTCCGTTATCAGTTCACGGGGATCGCAGGCGGGAATACCGCGCTCCCGAGCAAAGCGGCTCGCGCCTTCGCCTACGAGCAGCACGTGTTCGGAATACATTACCTCACGGGCCAACATCACCGGGTTTCTGACGTCGCGAACCGCCGCGACGCCCCCAAAAGAGAGTGACCCGCCATCCATTACCGCGGCATCCAGTTCGGCAAAACCTTCCCGGTTCAGCGCCGAACCCGTACCGGCGTTGAAAACAGGGTCATCTTCGAGGATGCGCACAGCCTCAATGGCGGCGGTCAATGCATCCGCCTTTTTCCTGAGCAACATCCAGGCGCTCTCCGCCGCGCGGGTCACGCCCTCAAGTCGCACGTCCCACTCAGCACGATCTATCTTGCCCGCGCCCCCATGCACCAGTACCGCCAGACCTTCCGCAGCTACCAACTCCATACCATCCCCAGTCCAAACCTTTCATAAGGTCTACGCCCGTAGTTGTAGCTGAATTCGACGTAGGGCCGGATAATGCTGAAATTCAGCGCCAGCCCCAGGGTGAACGCAGCATACGACTCAGAACCCACTTCCATGACCATCCCATCGTCCGGATCAAGCCTGGCTATCATCGTCGCAGCACCCGCGGCAACATACGGTTCTGCACGACCAAGCTTCCAAAAGTGGAGTAGCAGATCCAAACCACCCATCAGTCCGCCACGCTCGCCAAACAACAACCGCCCCCGCGCCGTCAATGGCCTGCCCTCGATGTAAAAACCCAGCACGCCCGAATATCCCTTCTGGGCCGGATTCCGGCCAACACCCAGGTCAAGCCCCCCGGCAGCGAGAGCCGGGAGCACAAGGAGAAAAAGCAGCACCAACCGTTTCACGATGCTCATTCTATGCGTTCGAGCCCGGCATACTTGACCAGCAGACGCTTAATCCCCGCCGATGCGAAGTGAATCGTGACCTGCTGGCGATCCCCCTCCCCATGAGCGGCGACGACGGTTCCCTTACCATAGCGCGGGTGATTTACCTTTTCTCCTCCCCGGTACTCGATCTTCCCCACCCGCTCTACCCGGTTCACGGGGGTGTCTGGCGTGGCCGCTGGTGCAGGCTCGTATGCATCGCCGAAGGGGCCGACTGACTTCAGGAATTCTCGGGGAATCTCCTCTATGAAACGGCTCGGCCGCACCCGTTCACGCTGGCCCCAGGTCTCCCTCTCCTCCGAAAGCGTGAGATAGAGCACCTCCCGGGCACGCGTAATCCCCACATAAAGCAACCTTCGTTCCTCTTCAATCTCGGCATCCGATCCCAAACTGGAACGATGCGGCAGCAACCCCTCTTCCACCCCGACAACGAAGACGACCGGAAATTCGAGCCCTTTGGCGTTGTGCAGGGTCATCAGGGTCACGGATCTTTCCGGTGCTTCATTGGGTTCCTCTGCCCGGGCTGTCAGAGCGATTTCATCGAGAAACTGAGCTATGTTGCCTCCGTGCTCCTCTTCCCACTCGGCCGCCGCCCTCAACAGCTCCTCCAGGTTCTCCAAACGCGGTTCGGCATCACCCTGACGGCGCAGCATATCGCTGTAACCGGTTTCTGCCAGCACCAATCGCAAGAAAGACTCGGGACCGGCGTCTTCGGCTGCCTCGCGCAGGGTTCCGATGAGGGCCAGAAATCCGGCCACAGCCTTAGCCTGGCGGGCGGCGAGCAGCTCGCTCGCACTGCGCGCCGCTTCCAAAAGCGATACCCCCTGCCGCTCAGCGTAGGCGGCCAGTTTTTCGACCGAGGTCTGCCCCACCCCGCGGGCGGGGACATTAATTATCCGGCGAAAGGCGACATCGTCGGCGGGGTTGACCGCCATCCGGGCGTAGGCTAGCACGTCCTTGATCTCGCGCCGTTCGTAAAAGCCCACGCCACCGACAATGCGCGCCGCCAGATTTGCGCGCCTGAAAGCCTCCTCCAAAACGCGCGACTGGGCATTGGTGCGATAAAGAACGGCAAAGTCGTCCAAAGGACGTTCGCGCGCGCGCCGTGCCACCTCCCTGGCCACGAACGCCGCCTCCTCACGGTGATCGGGCGCCGTGTACAAGCGTACGGGCTCACCAGCGGGTTTTACTGGTTTGAGCGTTTTTTGTAAACGCTGCTGGTTATTTTCTATTAAGGCATTGGCTACGTGCAAAATAGCCGCAGTAGAACGATAATTGGCCTCCAGACGGTAAACCTCCGCGCCCGGATAGTCGTTCTCGAATCCCAGGATGTTCTGAATGTCGGCGTTACGAAAACCATAGATCGACTGATCGGGGTCGCCGACGACCATCAGGTTGGCTTCATCGCCGGCCAGCAGCTTGGTCAGGCGGTACTGAGCTGGGTTGGTGTCCTGGTACTCGTCTACGTGAATGAAGCGCGCCCGCTGGCGCACCGCCTCCAAAGTCTCCGGATGCTTTTCAAATAGCTCTATAGTACGCAGTAACAGGTCATTGAAATCCACCGCGTTATTTTCGGAGAGGCGTTGTTGATAGTACTGATAAACGGCGGCCATCTGCTCCCTGGATAGACCGCCCATCCAGTCGTCTGCCTGGAGGACAAAGTCCTCAAGATCCCACATGCGGTTCTTTATTCCGTCCACCAAAGCCCGCACGTAAGCAGGCCGCGCCTCTATCCCCAAAAGACCCAGAACCTCTTTTAGCAATACCCGCTGATCGTCGTCATCGTAAACTACGAAACCCGGCTTCAGGCCGACCAGCTCACCATAGCGCCTCAAGATACGCAGACCGGCCGAGTGGAAGGTGCTTACCCACAGTTCTCCGGCAGCGCGCCCCGCCATCCGCGCCAGTCTTTCGCGCATTTCACCTGCAGCTTTATTGGTAAAGGTCACGGCCAGGACCTCGGCCGGGTATACTCCCCGCTCCGCCAGCAGATAGGCCACCCGGTGCACCACCGTCCGCGTCTTGCCGGAGCCGGCTCCTGCAATTACCAGGGCCGGGCCCAAAAAATGCTTTACCGCTGCTTGCTGTTGTTCGTTGAGCGTTGAAAGGAGATCGCGCGCGGACACGCCGATTAGTCTATCAGCTCGAACCACCGCCGTATGATGTGTCCATGGACGAGCTCCGCTTCGGAACCGACGGCTGGCGCGACGTGATCGCCGATAGATACACCTTCGTCAATGTTGCGCGCGCGGCTCAAGCCACGGCCGACTATGTAATCGCCGCCGGAGGAAGCAGGGCGGTTGTGGGTCACGACACCCGTTTCCTCTCGGATCGCTTCGCGGCCCACACCGCGGGAATTCTGGCCGCGAACGGTATCGAAACCCACCTTGCCAAGCGGTATCTCCCCACCCCCGTTACCTCCTTCGCGGTAGTACAGCTACAGGCGGCGGCAGGGGTAATGATAACCGCCAGTCACAACCCGCCCCATTACAACGGCTTCAAGCTCAAGGGGCCCTACGGCGGCTCGGCCACTCCGGAAATATACAATGGCGTAATACAGCGCATCGACGACACGCCCGCAAAAAAGCCCGAACCAGAAGCAGTGCGGCCCTTCGACGTCAGCGAAGCCTACTACGCCAGACTGGGCGAACTGCTGGACATAGACGCCCTTAAGAAATATCCCCATGCTTTTTATCATGACGCCATGGGCGGCGCGGGGGGCGGCTGGATCGCGGGCTTCGTCAGGCGCGCAGGGCTTCCGCTCGACCTGCGCGAGCTCCACGGCGTACCCCATCCGCTGTTCTACGGCGTGCATCCCGAACCGATCCCTCAAAACCTTTCGACCCTGCGGGCGGTCATGAGAGTCGAAAAGGATCCCATCTTTGCCGCCGTAACCGACGGCGACGCCGACCGAATAGGCGCGGTTCTCGCGGGCGGGTCGTACTTCAACAGCCACCAGATATTCGCGGTGCTGCTGCACCACCTCCACAGCAAGGGTCTGCGCGGGCGGGTGGTAAAGACCTTCTCGGTCTCGCAGGTGGTGGACCGGCTAGCCGAGAAGCTGGGGCTCGAGGTCGTAACCACACCCGTCGGCTTCAAGTACATTACCGACGAGTTCCTGAAGGGCGACGTGCTCATCGGCGGCGAGGAATCGGGGGGCATCGGGGTGGCCGGCCACATCCCCGAGCGCGACGGCATCCTCAACGCCCTCTTGCTGCTCGAAAGCGTGGTGACCACTGGCAAGAGCCTGGGCGAACAGTTCACCGAAATCGAAGAGCTCGTGGAATTAAAGCACGCCTTCGACCGCCTGGACCTGAAGGTGGCGAGTCCAGATGCGCGCGACGAGGCTATGAAGCGCCTCTATGAGGCGCCGCCCGACCGCGTGGGGCGGTTTAAGATCGAACGGGTGGAAACCCTGGACGGTGTCAAGCTCCACCTCGAAGGCGGCGCCTGGCTGCTCTTCCGCCCCTCGGGCACCGAACCACTGTTGCGCATCTACTGCGAGGCCGAGGACGCCAGCACCGTGAAGCGCATCCTCAAGGAAGCGCGGAAGCTCGTCGGGGCCTGACGTTTCTCCAACCGGCATGAAGGCGGGCGGAGTCCGCCTTTTTCGCGAGTTCGTGAAACTATGGACGTCTATCCGTTCGTGATATATTTCCCTTGTTGAATAATACGGGCCCCACGGGCTCTACCCGACCATGGGGATTCAGCGGCGGTAACGGCCGCCCACGAACTCGCCCACCCCCCAGACGCGCACGTCCTCGCCGAACCAGGTGCCCGAGCCCTCTACCGGGCCCTCCCAGTAGGCCACAGGAAGGCCCGATCCGCGGATCTCCTGCTCGAGCCGCTTAGGTAAAATTTCGAGCCGCCAGCCCTCCCCTTCCACCCGCCAGGCCACCGCGTAGCGCAGCCCCGTGACCGGCGAGGTCCAGTAGGCGAGCGGCCCCATCCGCATCCCCTCGAGCCGGGTGACCCCGCCGGCGGCGTCCACGCGGGTGGCGTGCAGCACCTTGACCTTCCCCTCGCGGTCGCGGATGCGGTAGAGCATCAGGTCGTCGCCGTTCGAGAGGTGAACGCCGTACCAGTCCCACAGTGCGGCCACGCCGCTCATCTGCTCGCCCCACTGATGGTCAATCCAGGCGGTGCCGCGCACCTCGCGGCCCAGGACGGTACCGCGCAGTTCGGCGCGCGTGTAGGAAACGTAGTACATGCGGCCGGTCTCGGCCGTGCCCGACCAACCCGGGGGGTGGACCACGGGCGGCTTAGTCGGCGTCAAGGCCACGTCCACCGAACCGGCCTGCAGGCGGAACCCCTCGGGGGTGCGCTGGAAACGCCAGCCGTCGAGGTCGAGGTATAGCGGGTCCGCGCGCACCTCCGCACGCAGCTCAGGGAAGTCGTGACGCTCGGTGAACTCGAACCGATCGGACCGCAGGTCGGTAACGGCCAGGTGCTCGCTGGCGAAGGGGTACGGGAAAACCGTGCGCGCCGGTAACCCCAGGACCCGGTAACCCTCGGGAGCGTAGTATTTAAAGAACGCCCAGTGAAAAGCCAGCTGCTCTTCCGGCAGGTAGGCGGATACATACCACCACTCAACCGGCGCAGGCTGCGGGTCCCACTGTCCCGGGTCCGGCGGAGTGCCGGGATCCACACCCTGCAAACGGGGGGCGCAAGCAGTCAGTGCCAGAAGCAAAGCTCCCGCATAAAGACGGTTCATGTCCGCAGCATACAAAAGGCAGGCCCCGGCGATAGACGGGGCCTGCGACAAACAACCTGTACTAGCGGAAGACTTCTATCAATTCGGTAGTGCTCTCGAAGCTGCGGCGCTCGAGCGCCTTCTGGCGCGCCTCTTCGGCCACCCCCTCCAGAGTGGGTACCCCCTCGATCTTGTAAATCACACCCAGGGGCACCTTGTCGGTCCACTGGGTGACCTCGTGGGCCTGGTTCCAATCGGAGGGATCGTGCTTTTCATCCAGATACTCGCCCCGCTCGCGGATGACGTTGAACTCCTGGCGCCCCCGGAAGGTAACGCAGGGGCTCTTGACGTTAACGAGCGCGAATCCCTTGTGCCGGGTGGCCTGTACTATCAGGTCGCGCAGGTGCTTGACGTTGCCAGAGAAACCCTGGGCGATGAAGGTGGCCCCCAGCTCGAGCGCCAGCGCTAGAGGGTTGAGCGGGCGCTCGGGGTTCCCCTGCGGAGTCGACTTGGTTACGTCGCCGTGAGGAGTGGTCGGTGATACCTGGCCCTTGGTAAGACCGTAGATGTGATTGTCCATCACGATGTAGGTGATGTCGGGATTGCGGCGGATAGTGTGCACGAAGTGGTTGGTGCCGATCGAGTAACCGTCCCCGTCACCGCCGGCAGCCCAAACGGTCATGTCGGGCCTGGCGAGCTTCGCCCCCGCGGCGATGGGGAGGGCGCGTCCGTGAATCGAGTTGAAGCCGAAGCTGTTGATGTATCCGGCTATACGGCTGGAGCAACCGATTCCCGATACGACCATCAGGTTCTCGGGCGGGAGCTGCAATTCGGCCGCCGCCTGCTGCATGGCGTTGAGCACGCCGAAATCGCCGCAGCCCGGACACCAAACGATGGGCACGGAGGTCTTGTAGTCCTTGGCGGTTAGCTTTACCGGTTCCATCTCAGGCCTCCCGAAGCATGCCGAGCTCGGCTGCGTGTTTCTTGATGGTTTCGAAGACTTCGCTCACCAACAGGGGGTTGGCCCCCGAGCGCGCGTACGAGTGGGTTTCATCAGGCAGACCGTCGTAATAAGCCCGCAGGTAACGGTAGAACTGCGCCCCAAAGGAAAGCTCCACCACCACGGCACGCTTTACACCCTTGAGGGCTGCGTCGAACGCTTTTTCGGGAACCGGATAGATGAGCTGGGGCACAATCGCCTTGACCTTTATTCCCAATTCCTGCGCCTGCTCTATAGCCTCGCGCACCGCCCCCTTGGAGGAGCCCCAGGCGAGTATGGCGAGCTCGGCGTCGTCGTCGCCATAGATGCGCACGAAACCCGACTCCTCGGCAATCAGCGGCAGTTTGCGGGCACGCTTTTCGCTCATCGTCTGGTGCAGGGTGCCGCTGGAAGTAGGACGGCCGTCCTCGTGGTGTTCGAGGCCGCTAATCACGTGCTGACCGCCAGCCATGCCGGGAATCGCCATGGGCGATACGCCCGTGTCGGTGAGCTTGTAGCGCTTGTAATCTTTGAGGTCACTGGGTTTAGCAAGCTGACGGCTGATGACACGCTTGCGGGCAAAGAGCACCTCGGCCTCCACGGTCTCGCTGCGCTCGCCCAAGAACTGATCGGTAAGGATCATTACCGGTATCTGATATTTCTCAGCTATATAAAATGCTTCTACAGCGACCTGGAAATTGTCCTCCACGTCGCTGGGGGCCAGTACTACGCGCGGTACGTCACCATGGGTACCGCCCACGGCCTGGAAGAGGTCGGCCTGTTCGCTCTTGGAGGGGATTCCGGTAGAGGGCCCGACCCGCTGGACGTTGACGACCACCAGCGGTATCTCCGCCATGGCCGCGAGGCCGAAGGCCTCCTGCTTGAGCGCGATTCCCGGGCCGCTGGATGCGGTCATCGCCTGTTTACCGGCCCAGCTGGCACCGATGGCGTAGGTGATTGCCGCAATCTCGTCTTCCGTCTGCACCACCGCACCGCCGAAATGGGGCAACCATTTGGAGAGGAATTCGAGAATCGGACTCGCCGGCGTGATAGGGTAACCGGAGAAAACCTTGACCCCCGCGTGTATGGCGCCATAGGCTACGGCATCGTCGCCGGTCATCACCAGCTTGGGCTCGCCCGAGCCCTCCGCCTCCAGCACTACCTGGGTCCCCTGCGGAAGGTTCTCGTTCACCCAGGCTTTGCCGAGGTCGATTGCCTGGAAGTTGACCTGGGCGGCTTCGGGCTTGCGCTTGCCGAACTTTTTCATGACCGCGTCTTTGATCGCCTCGAGCGGCAGGTGCAACAGCTCTGCAATCACGCCCAGAGTGACCATGTTCTTGGTGAGGGGAACTTTGATCTCCTCCGCGGCCATCTTCTTGAAGGGCACGGGAATGTACTCGATATCGAGATCCGCGTCAATTGGAAACTCCTCGCGCGGGGTGCTGTCGGCCTCGTCGTAGAGAACCACCGCCCCCTTGCGCAGCTGAATCTCATCGAGAAAACGGTTGAAGTCCTTCCAGCTGAACACGACCAGGAAATCGACGTAGTCGCCCTGACTGTAGATGGGTCGGTCCGATATGCGGATCCGCGCCGAGGATTCTCCGCCACGGATCTGGGGCCCGTAGGACTTGAGCATGAAAGCGTGTAAACCCTTCCGGGCCGCGGCCTGAACGATGAAATCACCCGCAGTGATTACCCCGTCCCCGCCCGAACCGGCGATTGCCAGCGTTACGTCTTGCATCTTATTACCCTCCGTAGGGCCGGGGCTGGTAGCCCCAAAACCGCCGCTTATTCTAGCACTAGTTATGCGCCGCCACGCATGGGAAATAAGCCCCTGGCGAAGCTGGCAGCACTTTTGTGCTACCCTACTTTCGGCATGACAGACACCCACGCCCATCTGGACCGCCTGGAAACGCCCGGGGCGGCGCTCGAGCGCGCCGGCAACTTGCAGGCGGTACTCACTCTCGGCACAGACGTGGAAAGCAGCGCCGCGGCCACCGGCTTTGCCGAAACGTGGCCCAACGTGTTCGCCGGGGTAGGTATCCACCCCACCGAAGCGGAAAATTATACGGCCGCCGCAGCCGAGCTATTGCGCGAGCTGGCCGGCCATCCGCGTGTGCGCGCCAGCGGCGAAACCGGCATCGATTACTACTGGGACGCCGCTTCCCGGGAGGCGCAGTTGCGGGCGCTCGAGTTCCAGTTCGACCTCGCCCGCGAGCACGACTTGGTTATGGTATTCCACGTGCGTTCGCAGGATGGCTCCGACGCCGCCGAACGCGACCTGGAGTCGTGGATTCGGAACAATCACCCGCCCCGTTTCGTGTTGCACGCCTTCGGCGGTGACATGAAGCTGGCCGAAACAGCCCTAGAGCTGGGAGGATACGTCAGCTTCGCCGGCAACCTCACCTACAAGAAAAACTCCCATCTCCGCAACGCCGCGGCTTCGTTGCCCGCAGACCGGCTGCTCGTGGAAACCGACAGCCCTTACCTGCCCCCGGTTCCAATGCGCGGCAAGAAGAACGAGCCCGCCTTCGTGCGCTACACCCTGGAAACGATGGCGGCCGTCCGCGGCCTGGAATTCCAGGAGATGGAAAGAATCAGCGACGAAAACGCCCGGAGGCTATTCCGATGGTAGCGCCCGTTCGTTTCCTGGTGCACTACCATGAGATTGGACTCAAAGGGAAAAACAGACGCCACTTCGAACAGCTTCTCGCCCAGCGGCTGCGCGACGCGCTGGGTCCCGAAACCGTGGTGCGCCTGCTGCACGGACGCCTGCTCGTCGAACCTCCAGAGCGCATGGCGGCGGAGGTGCAAGACCGGCTAGCAAGGGTCTTCGGCGTCGCCTATTACGCCCGGGTGCGCAGCACACCCGTCGATTTTGACGAGATCGCGGAGGCGGCCCTCGAGCTCATGGCCGGTTACCCGGGAAGTTTCCGGGTGCGCGCCAAGCGCGCCAACAAGAAGCTGCCCTTCACCTCCCCCGAAGCAGAACGCGAAATAGGAGCGCGTATTGTCGCGGCCAGCAGCCGCCCGGTGCACCTAAAGGGAGCCGACGTGGAGGTATTCGTCGAGTTCTATCAGGACGAAGCCTGGGTATACACTTCGGCTCAGCGAAACCCCGGCCCCGGTGGCCTGCCAGTAGGCTCCAGCGGCAAGGTGGTAGTTCTTATTAGCGGCGGCATCGACTCCCCCGTCGCTGCCTGGCGCATGGCCAAGCGCGGCGCGCGGCCGGTCTATATTCACTTCCACTCCTACCCCCACACCAGCCTGGACTCGCTAAGGAAAACGGTGGAGGAACTGGAGGTGCTGGCCCGCTGGCACGGACCAAGCCGGCTCTACGTCGTCCCGCTAGCCGGCGTACAGGAGAAAATCTTCGCCAATTGCCCCGAGCGCTACCGCACCCTCCTCTACCGCCGCTTCATGTACCGCATCGCCCAGCGCGCCGCCGAGCGCGAGGGCGCGGGGGCGCTGGTCACGGGCGACGCCTTGGGGCAGGTGGCGAGCCAGACCTTGGAGAACCTGCACGCGGTGGAACAAGCCGTGAGGATGACCGTTCTCAGACCGCTGATCGGCATGGACAAGACCGAGGTCATAGCCGAGGCTCAGCGTATCGGCACGTACGAGACATCCATCCAGCCCCAGCAGGACTGCTGCAGCTTCCTCGAACCCAAACACCCTGCAACCAAAAGCACACCCGAGCAGCTGGAACGGGCCGAGTCCGCATTGAACGTCCCGGCGATGGTCGAAGAAGCCTGGAAGCAAGCAGAACTGCGGCGCATCAAACTGCGGAATTGAACAGCCTTTTCCGAACTAACGGTCTAGAATGCCCCAAGGGAGGACGTCCATGCGAGGATTCGTCGCCGCAGCCCTCAGTCTCTTCACCCTTGCCTTCGCCGCGCCCGGGCCTGATTTGTGGGTCCAGCCCGATGACGGCGTCCGTCCACTAATACAGCTAATTGATACTGCCACGTCTTCGATCAGGTTGAAGGTCTACCTCTGGACCCCAAGCCGCATGGACGTCGTCGAGGCGCTGGGGCGGGCGGTGGATCGGGGCGTAGACGTGCGGGTACTACTCGAGCGCGAGCCCGCCGGCGGCCGGCCCAGCATGGAAATTATCAGCGCCCTGCGCGATCAAGGCGTTGACCTGCGCCTATCCAAGCCCTTCCGCTTCGTTTTCGTGCACGAAAAAAGCATGGTGATAGATGACCGTGTAGCCTGGTTCGGCAGCGGCAATCTAACCGGCTCCACCTTCAAAGCCAACCGCGAATACATGCTGGTTACCAAAAGGCCCGCCTGGGTAAGCGAGATTGCGCGTGTCTTTGACGCCGACTGGCGTGGCCGCCGTATAGATCTTTCCAATGCAGTCCTGGTCTGGAGCCCCGACCGGATGATGCGCGGGGTGCGGGAAGGAAACGCCCGCGAAAAAGTGCTGGGCCTCATCCGCGCCGCGAAGTCCACCCTCTTCCTGGAACAGGCGGGGATGGTGGACGAGGAAGTCATAGGCGCTATTGAAAATGCGGTGCGGCGCGGTGTACACGTGCGTCTCGTCGGCAGCCCCGCGGATCCCGCAGAAAACACTTACTTCGTTCCCGGCGCCGAACGCTTGCGTGTGGCAGGCGTACGCCTCCGCTATCTTCCCAGCCCCTACGTGCACGCCAAGGTTATTGTTGCCGACGGCAATACCGCGCTTTTGGGTTCCATCAACATAAGCCAAAGCTCCCTGAACGCCAACCGCGAGCTGGGAGCGATCATAACTGCCGCAGATGAACCAAAGGCCTTCTTCCGGTTGCTGAGAACGATGGAAACTGACTGGAAGAACGCCCGGCCCGATAATCCCTTCCTGCTGCCGCCAGTAACGGGAGTGATCCCCTGGACCGAAGCGGCAAAATATTATGGCCGAGTCGTCACCGTAGAAGGCCGCATCGCCGCCGTGGAAAGCCGCACCGGCGTCGCCTTTCTCAAGTTCGCGGACGCGCCCGATGCCTTTCGTCTGGTATTTTTTCCGCGCGTCTACGGCAGCTTTGACCAACCCTTTCCCAAGGCTTACCTGGGCAAGGAAGTGCGCGCCACCGGAAGAGTGAAAATCTACGCGGGCTACTACGAAATCATAATCAGCAGCCCGAACCAGCTGGAGGTGTTGCAGTGAGCCTGACAACGACGCTCGAAGGTGTCCGCAACGTCCTACGCACCTTAGGATACGACGTATGGGAAAACGAGGACGGACTGGAAGCGGAACGGCGCCAGGTGGGTCTGACCTATCGCATGTATTATTCTTTTTCCGGTGATCTCAAATTAGAGAAAATACGCAGCAAACCCGAGGAAGTGCGCGAAGCACTCCTGGCCGACCATCCAGGCCAGTTCGTGCGCCAGGAGGAGGTACGCGAATCTTTCTTTACCGTCTGCGAGCCGGAGGAGCTGTTAGGGCTCCTTAAGGCCTGGGAAGCTTGACCTATGCAGAAAATGCGCATAGACTTGCATTAGCATGCGCGGCTTGCTGAATAACGATCGCTAGCGGGGGAAGGCAACCTTATTCCCCCCGGTTCCCCATGAACCGGGGGGAATTTTATGAAAAGAGGGAGACAATGGAACGAACGCTAACAAGCGAGGTACCCGGCAAGATTGGTGAAGAAATCGAACTTCAGGGCTGGCTGCACTGGCGGCGCGATCTTGGGGGAATACAATTCATTCTTCTGCGCGACCGCGCGGGCATAGTGCAGGTGGTGCTGCCGGGCGGGCACAAGCTGCCCCTGCCCGAGTCGGCCGTGCGGGTACGCGGGATCGCGGTCGAAAACGACAAGGCCCCTGGCGGCTACGAGGTCCAGGCCGAAGACCTAAAAGTTCTGCAGCCATCGCAGCAACCAACGCCGGTCGAGATTCCCAAAGAAGAATGGCGCGCCAACCCGGAAACCCTGCTCACCTACCGCTACGTCACCTTGCGCGGCGAGAAGGCGCGGGCTCCGCTCAAGGTTCAATCGGCCCTGGTGCGCGGCTTCCGCAAATACCTGGACAGCCAGGGCTTCACCGAAATCTTTACCCCTAAACTGGTCCGCGCCGGCGCCGAGGGCGGCGCCAACCTCTTCGAGGTCGATTACTTCGGCGAGTCGGCTTACCTGGCCCAGAGCCCCCAGCTCTACAAGCAGATCATGGTGGGCGTCTACGAACGCGTCTACGAGGTCGCCCCGGTCTGGCGCGCCGAAGAGCACGCCACCAGCCGTCACCTGAACGAATACCTGAGCCTCGACGTGGAGATGGGATTTATCGAGTCCGACGAAGACGTGATGGCGCTCGAAGAAGAACTGGTGCGAGCCATGCTGGAAGAGGCGGCCATGACAGCCGGGCCCGAGCTCGATCTGCTGGAGGTGTCGATGCCCGGATTGCCGCGCGAGATTCCGCGCGTGCCCTATTCAGAGGCCAAGCGGATAGTCAAGGAAGAGCTGGGGCTGGGCATGGGCGCGGATTTGAATGACGAGGCCGAGCGGGCGCTGGGCGAGTACTTTTCGGAAAGGTACGGAATTGATTTTGTCTTCATAGTCCAGTACCCCGAATCGGTGCGTCCCTTCTACACCTATCCAACCGGCGACGGTCTGACCCGTGGTTACGATCTGCTCTTCCGGGGGTTGGAGATCACCTCCGGCGGCCAGCGCATTCACGATCCGGCCATAATCGTGCAGCAGCTGGAAAAGAAGGGCATGGAACCGGAGCGCTTCCGCGACTACATCGAAGTTTTCAAGTACGGCATGCCCCCGCACGGCGGCTTCGCCATCGGCGCCGAACGCTTTACCCAAAAGCTGATCGGTCTGCCCAACGTCCGCTACGCCCGTGCCTTCCCGCGCGACCGGCACCGGCTGGAGCCGTAAGGGCGGTGCGTGGTGTGTAGTGCGTAGTACGTAGTTTGTGGTGCGTGGTAGCTGGGCTGGCCGGTGGCATGTAGCTCGTGGCATGTGGTGGGCCAATTAACGGCGACGAAATCACGGCTTCGCCCTTCGGCATGGACCCTGAATCAAGTTCTGGGCAGGCTACCGGGTCTCGTTCGCTAATAGCTCACTCGCCCGGGGATACGTCGTTGTTCAGGAAGATGAAAAAGCAAATCGTGTCCCCGGCCAAACGGGCGAAGCCCGCGCGAGCCGGGGCCCATGCCGCGCCAATAAGCCACGGCTGAGTCTATGGGTCCATCGCGCCTAAGCCCATTGGGTAGCGGCTAGGCTCGCGGCAACCGAATACCGGATTCTTGCACAGCATGGACCCCGGATCCCGGCGGCACAATGCCGCCCCGTCCGGGGATACGGAGAAAAGCGGCTTGTGGTGGGTGGCTTGTAGCCTGTGGTGGGGTCGTCAAAGGCAGCCCAATCTTGGCTGCGTGTGCCGCATAGAGCCCGGATATAGGTAATTTTCGGTTGTATGGTGAGGGCTTCAAAACGAAGACGGCAAGCGATGCAAGGGCGCGCTAGCGCAACTTCAGGGGCAGGCGCAATAACCAGGCGACAGCGAAGTAGACCGTGCTAGCCGTCAGAGAGCCTACGAGCAGTGGAGCGAGCGATACCGCCAGGTCGCGGGCCGGGCCGAGATGGTCGGCTACAAGGTTGCCCAAACAACCCGCCGCCAGTGCTGCCGGCGCCACCCGCAGCAGCAGGCTTAGCTGGGAGGCGGCGGAGAGGAGTCCGTCGCGCTGGTAGACCCAAACCATCCAGGTCAGACCCAGAACTCCGGCGATGGCGGTGGCCAGGTTCAAATAGAACATGCCGCCAGGAACAAGCAGGTAGTAGCCGAGGGTGTTGAGCAAGAAAAGACTAACGCTAATCTTCACTGCCCGGCCTATCTGCTGGCGAGCGTAGAGGCCGCGAACGTAGAGGTTGTAAAGCCCCCAGGGCAGGAGCGCCAACCCCAGGGCTTGCATCGCCTCGGCGCTGTAGGCGAAGACCTGCGCGTCGAAGCTGCGCTTCCAGGCGAAGAGCACCGCGACCACCCAGGGCGCGAGCCCCACCATGAGCGCCGAGGCCCAGCCGAGCAGCACGGCCACACGCGCGAGGCCCTCGTCGAGCAGGCGGGCAAAGGCCGCGGTCTCCCCAGCCGCCGCGTGCGCCGAGAGGCGGGGGTAGAGCGCCATCGCGGGCGAGACCGAAAAAAGCCCCAGGGCCATCAGATAAGTCATATCGGCGTTGCTGAAACCGGTCGCCGCGCCCAACGGCATCGAAGTGAGCAGGGCGTAGAGAACGACGGTCAGGAACTGGCGGGTCGAGGTGGTGAAAACGAAGGGCGTCATTAAGAGCGCCGCCTTGCCAATGGCCGGATGCCAGCCGAACTCGAGCCCGAAACCCCGCAGCGCGGGCACCTGCACTGCCGCCTGCAAGAATCCGCCCAGAACGTAGGCCAGCGCCAGCGCCGTCGCGCTCCCGGGCCACAGCAGCATCACCGCAATGGCCCCGGCGTTGAAGGCGAGCGGGGCGAAACTGGGCCCCCAAAACCGCTCCTCGGACTGCAGGAAGGCGCCGAAGAGGGCCGCCATGCTGATGGCCAGCAAGAAGGGCATGACCAGCCGGATTAAGTAGGTAACCAGCGCCGGATCGAGCTGGGTGTCGGCCGCCAGCAGGAGGGCCGCGAGCTGGGGGGCAAAGAGAATACCGATGCCAACCACCAGCAGGTTGAGGCCTAACAAAAAAGCGGCAAAGCGGCGCTTGAAGCTCTCGCGCTCCGCCTCGGGCACCTCGGCGAGCACGGGGATGAGGGCGTTGGTGACCGCCCCTTCGGCCAGGATCTCGCGGAAGAGGTTGGGCACCCGGTAGGCCACCAGAAAGGCGTCGGTTATGGCCTTGTCGAAGAAGTTGTTGAGCACACCCTGCCGCACAACCCCCAGTACTCGGCTGGCCAGCGTGCCCGCCATCACGATGAGGGTGTTGTGCAGGATGCGCTTCTTACTCAAACCGGGTTCAGTATAGCACCGTGAGATTCATTGCCCGGGCGAGATTGCAACTACATTACCGGCACGCACATGAATTACATACGCGCGTCGAGGGCGGCCGGCAGAAACAATAATTAATCTTCCCAGCGAACCCGGCTACCCTGGGGCGATTTTTCGACCACCAACCGCGCTGGCATCCGCTGCGCTAGCTCGGGCACGTGGGTGACGACGCCAACCATCCGCCCCTGGGTGGGTAGCGCCTCGAGCACCTCAGCCGCCAGCTCCAGCGCCTCGGCGTCGAGGGTGCCGAAGCCCTCATCGAGAAAGAGCGCCCCCAGCCGACCGTGCGAAAGGTTCTCCGAAAGCGAGAGCGCCAGGCTGAGCGAGGCCAGGAACGTCTCGCCGCCCGAGAGCGTCTTGGCCGGCCGCACCGTGCCCGTCCAGAGGTCTTCGACGTAATAAACACCGTCGGTCAGCCGGAAGCGGTAACGGTTTTGCGACAGGGTAGAAAGCAGTTCCGAGGCCCGCACCAGCATGTCGAGCTGCAGCCGCTCGAGCAGGTAGTCGGGGAACTTGTGACCCTTCAGGTCTTCGGCCAGCTGCTCCCAGACGCCCACCTTTTGCACCAGCTCGGCGGCCTCCTTTTCAGCCTGGCGCTTCTTCTTCAGGCCGTTTTCCAGCGCGTCCAGCCGCTCCTCGAGCCGGCCCTGTTCTTTCTCCAGCCGGGCGCGCTCTTCTTGCACCTCCTGCAACCGCTCTTTCTTGACGGCCAGCTCTTTGGGGTCGACCTCCGGCTTACCGGCCAGCAGCCGCTCCACCTCCTGCAACCGCCCGGCAACGTAGGCCTTCTCCCGCTGCCAGTCTTTGAGCCGTTTTTCCAGCTGCGCCACTTCCTCCGGCCGCCGCCGCGCCTGCTCGACCTCCTCGACGGCGGCAAAACCGAGCTGCCGCAAAAGGGCGTCTACGCTCTTTTCCAGCGGCTCCAGCGCCTCGGCCAGCGCAGCCTGGCGTTCTTCGGCGGCGCGCAGAGCACCGGCGGCCTCTTCGACCTGCTCTTGCAGCTTAGCGACCTTGCTGGCCCGTTCTTCCAAAGTCTCTAGCCGTTTGCGCAGCTCACGGGCGTAAGCAGTGGCCTCGAGACCGCCGGTCTGGGCATTTATCTCCGCCGCCAGACCCCGGCGCATGGCCGCCAGCCGGTCTTCTAGCTCCGCTAGTTGTGCGGCTTCGACCGGCTCGCCGGCCTCCAAACGCTGCAGGTCTTTTTCCAGCGTCGACAGCTGCCCGTCCAGCTCGCCCAGCTGCCGCTGGAGGCCCTTGATGAAGCCGCTGGCTTCGGACCAGGCGTCGCGCAGCTGCTGCACCTCGGCTTCTTTCCTGCGCACTTCTTTTTCGAGCTCCGCCAGCACGCTATCCTCCGCCGGCGGCGGCTCGGTTACCGGCTGCAGACAGAGCGGGCAGGGTTCTCCCGGCTTGAGCAGGTGGCGGTATCCGGCCAGCGAGGCGCGTTTTTGTTCTTCCGCGTAGCGTTTCTTGAGCTCTTCCAGCTCAGCCGTCGCCCGCTTGCCTGCTTCCGTCAGGCGGTCGAGCTCCTGCTGCTTTTTCTCGCGCTCCCGCAATAGCGCCTCGCGCCGCTTTTGCAACTCGCTGCAGCGTTTTCGCAACCGCTCGGCCTCGGAGGCCGCTTTCTGCCTATCACGCAGCTCGCGCAGCCGGACCTCGGTTTTGCGGTAGGCGGTCTCGTCGTAGGCCGCGGCTTCGCCTTCGTCACCCGCCCCGCCCAGTGCCGTCAGCGTTCGCGCTTTGGCCTCCAATAGCGGCAGGGTGGCTACCTGGCCGCGCAGCGCCTCCAGCTCGTCGGGGTTGAAGGCTTTGCTATGTTTTTCCCATTCTTTCTTCGCCTTGTCATAGGTGTTTTGCAGCCTATCCAGCTCGCGAGTCTGCCGCGCCAGATTTTCGCGCGCTTGCTGCAAACGCCGCACCTCCGGCAGGGCTCGCTCAGCCGCCCGGGCGCGTTCTATCCAGCCTTCGACCTCGGCCATCCGCCCGGCGTCGGCCTCTATTACCCGCCGCCGGTTTTCCAGGCTGCGCCGCTCCTGCCAGAGCTCGGCCGTTTCGGCTAGTTGCTTGATTTCTTTTTCCAGCTTCTTGATCTCGCCGGCCAACCGTTCGCGCTCTTTTGCCAACTCTTGCAGTTCGTCGCGGGTCGACTCAATGGCCGCCTCGTCCACCTCGGCAAACTGCTCAGCTTGCGTCTGCGCCTGTACCAGCTTTTCGCGCAACTCGTTCAGGCGCTCAACGGCTCGTTCGCGCAAATCCGCCAGCCCACCCAGTCCGTAGAGCGAAAAGAGCAGCTCGCGCCGCTCACGACTGTCGCCCTTCAAGAAGGCGTCGAAGCGGCCTTGTGGCAGCAATATAGCGCGGGTGAAGGCGTCGTAGTCGAGGCCCAGGAGTTTTTCGACGGCGTCGTTGAGGGTCTTGATCTTCTCCGAAGCGCTCGACAGCTGCCAGCCGGCGCCCACCTGCTTTTCCAGCCGCGCCTCGGTCTTTCCGGCAATCACCCGCGTTACCCGCCAGACCTCCTCGCCCAGCCGGAAGACCAGCTGCACCCAGGCCTTGTCCGTACCGGGGTTGAGCAGCGCCTTGAGCCCCTTGCGCCCCATACGCGGCGTCTCGCCATAGAGGGCGAATGTGATGGCGTCGAGCAGCGTCGTCTTGCCGGAACCGGTGGGTCCGGTAATGGCGAAGAGTTCGACGTCGGAAAAATCGACCGAAGCGTGGCGAGCGAAGGAGCCAAACCCCTCGAGGTCGAGCCTAAGCGGACGCATGGCCCTCCTCGTAGAGCTCGCGGAAGGCGGCCAGCATTTCTTCGGTCTGCTGCAGGCCGCGCACCTCGCGCAGGTAGCGTTCGTAGGCTTCCGGCCAGCTCAAGGTTTCGACCCTGGCCGCCGCCTCGGCCAGCGGGTCGGGGGCTTCGAACTCGAAGCGGACCTCGAGCAGGTGCGGGTTGTCCTGGTAGAGCCGCTCGCGCAGAGCGCTGTTGGCCGGGCCGGCGATTATTAGCTTGGCGTAGCCGGGCCAGTTCTCCACCTCGGTCAGGCGACGGTCGAGCTGGTTGGGGTCCAGACGGAAGGTGCGCAGCGGCTTGCCCCAGCCAGGGTTGATAGGGTGAACAATGGGCGGCCGGTCGGGCTCCAGCTCGACCAGCAAGACGCCGCGCTCGGCGTCTTCGCCCTCGCCAAAGTCGAGCTGCACCAGCGAACCCGAATACCAGGCCGCCGGCGCGTCCGATACCTTCTGCTGTCGGTGGATGTGGCCCAGGGCAACGTAGGTGGCGCTGGTGGGCAGGTGTTCCGGCTCGACCGCGTAACTGTTGCCGACGTAAAAACTGAACTCTCCCCCGCCCAGCTTTAGGTTGGCTCCGGCGATGGTCAGGTGAGCGACGAACAGGTTTATCTGGCCGGGCGCAAAGCCGGCGGTCAGGTTGGTGATGAGCTTGCCAACGGTCTCCGAGTAGCCGTGCTGCCAGCTGCCCTCGCTTTCCTCCAGAAGCTGCGCCGCCTTGACCGCGCGCCGCTCGGAAAGGAAGGGCAGCAATGCCGCCCCGCCCCAGTCGCGCCGCACCGCACCGCCCTCGCCGCGCACCCGCACCTCGCCGCGAACGTGCGCCCCGGTAAGCTCCAGCAGCGGCGCCAGCGCCTCCAGGCGCGGCCGCGAATCGTGATTGCCGCTAATGACCAGCGCCGGCACCCCCAGCTCGCGCAAGCCCAAAAAGAACTCAAAGGCCGCCGCTTCGGCCTCAGCACCCACCCGGGGGCGGTCGAAGAGGTCGCCGGCGACGACCACCAGGTCTACTTTTTCTTCGCGTACTATCCGCAGGTGGTCTTCGAGCGCGGCGGCGATCTCTGGCGTTCGGTCGGTGCCCTTGAGCACCTTGCCCAGGTGCCAGTCGGCGGTGTGGAGAACGCGCAAGGCCATGGTTAAATCCTATAGCCCCAGCTCGTCCTTCAGCGTTTCGTCGGAAACTTCCTGGGCTACCTCTTCCGCCTTGGTCGCCCAGGCCGGGTAGGGGAACTGGACGGCGATCGGCACCGGCACCTCGGGCTGATGCAAAATCATCGTGCCCTGTGGCAGTATCAGCGCCCGGTCGCGGAAGGCTCCCGGCAGGTAGCGGTATTCAGGCCGCTCGGCCTCGGCGGCGTCGAGCCGGCCGACCACCCTGATAGCGGCGTTGCCCACCACCCGCCGCTCAACCTCGCTGGCCGTCTGCTGAGCGCCGATGAGGATGACCCCCAGCGAGCGGCCGCGCTCGGCGATGTCGAGCAGGATGTCTTTGATGGGGCTCTCGCCCTCTCGCGGGGCGTACTTGTTGAGCTCGTCGAGCACCACGAATACCTTGCCCCGGTGGCTCCCCGACTCCTTGGCGGCAAAAACGCGGCGCAAGAGCGCCCCCACCACGAACATCTGCGCCTGCGGGCTGAGGTTGTGAATGTCGACGACGTTTATTTGTGCCGAGCTTCCCAATGGGTCCGGGGCGTTGCTCGGGGCGTCTCCGCGAATCAAATGGCCTACATTGCGGCCGGCGGCGCGCAGGCGGCGGATGAAGGCCTGCAGGGTGCCGGTGTGCTGGCGAGCGGTCCAGAGCGGGTCGCCCTTCGCCTCCTCGCCTTCGGATTCGTCGCCTAGTAGCTTGAGCTCAATGTAGTCGACCAGGCGGGCAAAGCTGTCTATTTTGGCCTTACCCAGCGAATCGAAACTGCCAGCCTCCCCTGCCGCCCCCCCAGGCCAGTCGTCTACGTAGACTTCGGGGCCCTGCTGGCCGCGGGCCAGCGCCGCCAGGCGTGCGGTTACGTGGTCGATCAAAAAGCCCAGGTTGCTCATCACCCCGCGGTCGGTGAAAAGAAATGGCAAGAGGCCGCCACGGCAAAAGTCGGCCAGCGACCAGTGGTAGGGCCGCACCCCTTCGGCGCGGCTGCTGCTGGCCACCAGATGGCCCTGGCCCTGGGCCAGCCGCGGCGGGGCGAAGAAGGCGGCGCTGGCGAAGGGTTCGGGCTCGAGCCCTAGCTGCCGGTAGCGCTCGCGCTCTTCGGGCTCGAGCTGGCGGTTGGGCTTGTCGAGGTAGAAGAGATCCTGCCCCTTAACGTTGAAGATGAGCGTTTTGGCGCTGGCGGCGTCGCTGAGAACACCGGAGTTGTAGAGGCCGTGCAGCAAGAAGAGGGCGTAGCTGGTCTTGGCGGCGACGCCTGAGATGCCGGAGATGTTGACGTGGCCGCCCTGGCGACCGTCGAGGAAGGCCAGGTTGACGTAGGCCGGCTCGCCGTTGCGCATGAAGCCAACCGGTAGTTTTTGCTTCATGCGGTCGTAGTAGAGGGCGTTTTCCAGCGCCTCCTCCCGAGCCAGGTAGACCGGGCTGCCCGGGTCGGGCGGCAGGTATTCTTCCGGCTCGAGCCGGGTCACGGTTACGTGGGCGACGTAGGCGGTGTTGGTGGGTATCAGGTCGCTGGCCGCCAGGAAGGTGTCGGAGTCGAACTGGGTGCCCTCCAGCACCTTGTGCACCCGGTCAACCATGCCGTAGTAGCGGACCTTTAGCCCGCCGTGGTCGGCCTCGACCCAGACGACGTCGTCGAGCCTGACCAGGCCCTCTTGAATGCCAATCCAGAACTCCAGCGGGGTCGCCTCGCGGCTGCCGAGGACGACGCCAATGGCCTCTTGCTTCATACCGCCTCCCGTTTTATGTATTCCAGCAAGCGCCGCCGCACCAGGGCCGCGCTGCCCAGCCGGCGGCCTAGCTCGCGCTCGAGCGCCCCCACCGGCACCAGGTTTTGCGGAGCGCGCGGGTCGCGAAAAGGCCGCGAAGCCAGGCGCGGAAAAATAGCGAGCGAAACCGGCGCCAGCTCCAGCGCTTCGGCCTCGGAGGCCGCCGTTTCGACGCGCAGCAAGGTGGCCGCGGGCACATATGGCCGCTCCGGCTCCAGCGGCAAGCGTAAATACCAGGAATAAAAACGCTGCTCGCCGCGGCTGAAGGTAAAAACCGGCGTCCGCTCCCCGGCCGCCAGCTCTCCCAGCAGGCCGGCGTGCTGCGGACCCAGGTAGGCGCGATGGTGCGTCTTGGCGAAGCCCAGCCGCCCGCGCGTCTGCGACGGCGGCAGCCGGTGCAGTGGCCCGTCGTGGAGCACCAGTGCGCCTGGATAACGGGCCAGTACTCCCTCGCCGATGCCCATCTCCAGCGCGCCGCGCCGCTCCATCGCCGCCGCCCGCAACGCCTCCGGCTCGCCCTCAGCCTCGACCAGTTCGTAAACCAGGCCCGGCGCCACCACCAGCTCCGCCGCCGGCCAAACCCCGGGCGGGGCCACCAGGTAACGGCTCAGCCCGAACGACTCATCGTCGTAAACGGCCCCTTCGGGCAGCAAGCCGACCGCGCCAACCGCCACGCTCACCAGCAGCGCCGGGGCGTCGTCCAGATAGAGCAGGGCGTCGGTCCGGAAGCGGCCGTCGACGAAAAAGACCGGGCCGTTCCAGTCGACCCGCTGGTTCTTGATCTCCCAATCGCCATCGGCCGCCAGCGGCTCCGCCTGCAGGTCGGCCAGCGGCTGCGCCAGCTGCGCTTCGGGAGCGGCGTATTCCGGGCTCCAAACGTCGAGGCGGAGGCGCGGTTTCATGGAACCCATCATACTAGGAGCGCTCGTTATGTATCAAACATAACGCCATGATCAAAAACCGCACCGTTCGCGGTTTCTCAATACGGGTCGGTGACTATTTCTTCTTCAATTCGGCCAGGGCCTTCTTCGCCTGCTCGTGTTCAGGGGCAAGCTCGAGCGCCCTCAGCAGTTCGGCGCGGGCCGACTCGCCGTCGTTGGCGGCAAGCAACGCCTCGGCCAACCAGTAATGGTAGTCGGCGTTGTCCGGGGACAATTTGATGGCCTTGGTGAAGTTCAAACGCGCTTCCTCCACGTGTCCGAGATCCAGGTGAGCGCGCCCCAGGTAGAAGTACGCCTCCGGGTAACCCAGGGGATCGAGCTCCACCGCTTTCTCCAGGGCGTCGATCGCCTGTTCGTACTTCTTGCGCATGTAGCGTACCTGCCCGAGATTGAGCCAGGTGCTGGCATTCAGCGGGGCCAGCTCGGCCGCCTTGGCCAGCGCCTGCTCCGCGTCAATCAAACGACCCTTGACGGCCAGGACCTTCCCGTAAAGAAGCTGCAGCTGCGGCGACGCCGGATCCAGCGCCACCCCCTGAGAAAGCATGTCCATTGCATCGTCGAGTCTGCCCTGGGAAAGATACACCTGAGCCAGATTGTAGCGCACTACCGGATCATCGGTGGCGATCTCCATGGCTTTCTTGAATGCTTTTTCCGCCTTCTCGAGATCTCCCTTGTACTGATATATGAGCCCGCGCTGGTTGTATATCGGGTGATAGTTGGGATCCACCCGTTGCGCGTCGTCGAGTATCAGCAGCGCTTGATCCAAGAACTTCTTCGCAACGTCCTTGTCCTCCGCGTACAGGTAACGATCGGTGTACGCCTGCGCCAGGGCCACGTAAAGCGGCGCATAATTGCCGTCGATGGCGATGGCGCGCTTGAGGTTTTCGATTGCCGCGGTGAACTGGTGCATCTTCAACTGAGTACGCCCCAGACCATAAAGGGCGTACACGTTGTTGGGCTCTTTTTCCAGGGCACGCCGGAAAGCGATCATGGCGGCGTCATATTCGCCCGAAGAGTAGTACACGTCCCCAACCAGCAGGTACGCCTTGACGCTTGGCTCCTTCTTTTCGGGCTGGGATTCCTCCGACTGGGCCCAGGCCGATCCGACAAGAACCAGGGCTAGTGTAAACAGCAAAATCCAGGACCTTTTTCGCATGGCTGACCTCCTATAGGATGTAGCGCGACAAATCTTCCGACTCCAGAACCGAAGCCAGGCGCTCTTCTACGTATTCCTTGGTGATTTCAACGCGGCCGAGTTCTATCTGGAAGCTTACTTCCTCAAGCAGATACTCGAGCACCGTGGCAAGCCGGCGCGCGCCGATGTCCTCCAGCTCCCGGTTTGCCCGGTAGGCCATCCCGGCCACCGCCCTGATGGCGTCGTCGGAAAATACCAGCTCCGTGCCGTCGGTGGCCAGCAACTCTGTGTACTGTTTTATGAGGGAGTTCTCGGTATGGCGCAGGATACGCTCGAAATCTTCGGCCGTCAGCTCGGCCAGCTCTACCCGAATGGGGAAGCGCCCCTGCAGTTCTGGGATCAGATCGCTGGGCTTGGCTACATTGAACGCCCCGGCGCCTATGAACAAAACGTGCTCCGTGGATATGGTTCCCAAACGGGTATTCACCACCGTGCCCTCGACGATGGGCAGCAGGTCGCGCTGCACACCCTCCCCGGAAACGTCGGGCCCCTGCATCCCCGATGAGCCGGCTATTTTGTCGATCTCGTCAAGAAAGACGATACCGTCCTCCTGAGCTCGCCGCACCGCCTCCTGGGTTACCTCTTCCTTGTCCACCAGACGCTCGGCCTCCTGGTTCTTGAGCACCTCGCGCGCCTCTATCACCCGCATGCGCTTGCGAACCGGGCGCCTGGGCAGCAGGCCGGAAATCATGTCTTGCAAACCCTGCATCTGGTTTTCCATGCCGCCGAGCATACCCATGAACGGAAGTTTTGGCTCCTCGGGCACTTCTATTTCCACGTACTCCTGATCGTAAAGACCCGACTCTACGTCTTGGTGGGGAACGTTGAGCATCTGCGCCAGCTGGCGGTTAGACAATCGCGCAGCAACGGCCGCCACCTTCTCCGTTTTCTCACGCATTACAAGCTGGTAGGCCACTTCGGCAAGATCGCGCACGATCGAATCGACGTCGCGCCCCACATAACCCACCTCGGTAAACTTGGTTGCCTCAACCTTCAGAAAAGGCGCCCCGGAAAGCCGCGCCAGCCGCCGGGCGATCTCGGTTTTGCCAACGCCGGTGGGGCCGATCATCAATATGTTCTTTGGGCTCACCTCACGGCGCAGTTCGGGTGCCAACTTCTGGCGCCGGTAGCGGTTGCGCAAAGCCACCGCCACCGCCTTTTTTGCCTCCTGCTGCCCGATCACAAACTTGTCCAGTTCGGCAACGATCTCGCGCGGCGTCAGCTCGGTCACGCGCCACCCCCTACCTGCAACACCGTGGCGTTGCCGCCCGTGTACAGGTCGATCTCGGCGGCTATTCCCAGGGAGCGCTCAGCAATCTCGGCCGCATCCAGGGCTGTTTCACGATACAGCGCCTTTGCCGCAGCCAGTGCGTACGGAGCGCCGGAGCCGACGGCGACGAGCGGCTCGTCCGGCGCAATTACCTCTCCGGTACCCGACAGCAGCAAAATCTCGCTTTCGTCGGCGGCTATCAGCATGGCTTCCAGCTGCCGCAGGATGCGGTCGGTACGCCAGAGTTTGACGGTTTCCACCGCGGCCCGTTTGAGCGAGCCCCTGGCCAGATCGAGCTGTTCCTCGAACTTCTCCAGCAGAGTGAGCGCATCGGCGACCGCACCCGCAAAACCCACGAGTACGCGATCCTCCAGCTTGCGCACTTTTACGGCCCCCTGCTTCATAACGGTTTCACCGAAAGTGACCTGACCGTCACCGGCGATGGCGGTTTTGCCGTTCCTGTGCACCGCCAGGATTGTAGTGCCGTGCATGCGCTCCATCATGCAAACCGTACCCTTGCATACTTAGGCGGGGGTGAGAGTAAGAACCGCCAGCAGCGCCTCACGGCTCGAGCCCGCCAAGCCACGACTTGAAGGCTTCTATGCCCCTGGAAAACATTGCAGCGCGCCTTTCGCGCTTGGGCATCTTTTCACCCGGAGGGGGGACGAGACCCCAATTTGCATTCATTGGCTGAAAGTCCCGGGGGGTGGCGTTCGCCAGGAAGCGCACCAATCCGCCAAGCATGCTTTGTACCGGCGGCGGCTCCGGGGATGGAAGTCCTTTTGCCAGTGCGGCCGCCTGCAAAGCCGCCAACCAGCCGGTGGCCGCCGACTCCAGGTAGCCCTCCACGCCGGAAAGCACCCCGGCCACGAAGACTCCCGGCAGGGCTTTGAGCTCTAGCCGCTCATCCAAAACCCGCGGGGCGTTCAGGTAGGTATTGCGGTGCATTACGCCGTAACGAACTATCTCGGCTTGCTCTAGCCCGGGAATTAAACGCACTATCTGTTTCTGATCGCCCCACTTGAGGCCGGTCTGAAACCCCACCAGGCTCCACATCCTTCCCTCCCTGTCCTCGCGTCGCAACTGGACCACCGCAAAGGGCCGTTCGCCGCTGCGGGGATCGAGCAGCCCCACCGGCTTGAGCGGACCGTAGAGAGGGGTCTGGTATCCGCGCCGGGCCAGCTCTTCTATGGGCATGCACCCCTCGAAGAACTCCAGCTTCTCCCAGTCGTGCGGCGTATGATTCCGGGCTGCGGCAACGGCCCGGTGAAAAGTCCGGTATTCCTCCTCGGTAAGCGGGCAGTTGATGTAGTCGGCTTCCTGGTCGTAGCGGCCTGCCCGGTAGCAGACATCCATGTTTATTGATTCCCCCAGGATCACCGGGGCGGCTGCGTCGTAAAAACTCAAAAACGGCTCGCCCAGCTTTTCCCGCAGGTCAGTGGCCAGAGCCTCGCCGGTAAGGGGGCCGGTAGCCAGAACGAGCGGCCTTTTCGCAGGAACGCCCGTCACCTCCACGCGCTCGATCGTGATGAGCGGGTGTTCCTGGACACGTTCGGTAACCAGGGAGCTGAACACCTCCCGGTCTACCGCCAGGGCGCCGCCGGCCGGAACGCGCGCCGCATCAGCCGCCTGCATGATCAGCGACCCGGCGGCCCGCAACTCGGCCTGCAAAAGCCCCTTGGCGCTGGTGCGCGCTGTGCTCCCCAGCGAATTGGAACATACCAGCTCCGCCATACGATCGCTAACGTGAGCCGGCGTCATCTTTCTAGGCCGCATCTCGTAAAGAACCACTCGCAACCCGCGCTGTGCCAAAACATAGGCCGCTTCCGAACCGGCCAGCCCTCCACCCACGACATGAACACTATCGGTCACGCCGGCATCATAGTCTCCTCTTCCCCTGCTTCCGTGAGAGTTGCATGTTAGACTTGTAGCGTTCAAAAACTCCCCGATGCGCCCTGCGGCGCAAAGCGCGGGATCAGGAGGTTTATTTATGGCGAAGGTAAAGTTGAATAACGTATGGAAGCGTTTCGGAAAGGTCGTGGCCGTCAAGGAATTCAATCTTGAAACCAAAGACGGCGAGTTCGTGGTTTTCGTCGGTCCTTCCGGTTGCGGCAAAACCACTACCCTGAGAATGATCGCCGGGCTGGAAGAGGTAAGCGAGGGGGAAATATATATCGGCGACCGGCTGGTCAACGACGTGCCGCCCAAGGACCGCGACATCGCCATGGTATTTCAGAACTACGCCCTCTATCCGCATATGAACGTCTACGACAACATGGCCTTCGGGCTGCGGCTCCGCAAGGTGCCAAAAAACGAAATTGATCGCCGGGTTCATGAAGCGGCAAAAATTCTAAAGATCGAGCACCTGCTCAAGCGCAAACCCCGCGAGCTGTCCGGCGGCCAGCGTCAGCGAGTCGCCATGGGGCGCGCCATCGTTCGTGAGCCGAAGGTCTTCCTGATGGACGAACCGCTCTCCAACCTGGACGCAAAGCTGCGCGTGGAAATGCGCGCCGAGATAAGCAAGCTGCAGCAGCGCCTGGGTGTTACCACCATCTACGTCACCCACGACCAGATCGAGGCCATGACCCTGGGTCATCGCATCGTGGTGATGAAGGACGGCGAAATCCAGCAGGTCGACAGCCCGCTCAATCTTTACAACCTGCCGGCAAACAAGTTCGTGGCCGGATTCATAGGCAGCCCGGCGATGAATTTTATCCGCTCATCCGTCGAACCCGAAGGTGACAAGATAGCCCTGGTGCACAAGAACTTCCGGCTGGTGGTGGACGGACCCTTCGCCGAGGAATTGAAGCCCTACAGCGGCAAGGAGGTATGGCTGGGGATTCGCCCCGAAAACATCCGCCTGCGCTCCGAAGAAACGCCGGGCGAACACACGGTAATTAAAGGCATAGTAGACGTGGTTGAACCCCTGGGCGCAGAAACGGAAATCCACGTCCGCCTGGACGACGTCAAGATCACCGCCCGTATCCAGGGGTACGAACCACTGCAACCGGAAGAAGCCGTTGATCTCGAGGTAGACACGTCCATGCTCCACGCTTTTGACGTGGAAACGGGCAAGGCCATAGCCCACGCCCTGGCCTTCGTGGAATAACACGACATGCGCAGGTACTCGCCGAGCCTCAAGTTCTGGTTCACGCTGACGATCGGGACGCTGGCGTTCCTACCCAACCTGATCGTCATATACGTGTTGAGCCGCGGCTCCCCCGAGCTGCTGGCGCAACAGAACGTGCGTATAGCCGTCTGGCTAATCTCGGTTAGCTTTTTCGCCACCGCCATAGGATACCTGCTGGCCAACCGGTTGCTGGCGCCCCTGGACGAACTTACGAGGACCCTGCGCTATCTCAAGGTAAGCTCCCGCACGCTGTCCGATCTTAGCCTGCCTCCCCCAAAAACACCGCTACCCCGGGAAGTGGCCACCCTGAGAAGGCAGATCGACACCCTGATACAGCACCTGCGCGGACTCACAGAAAGCCGCGAGGCGGTGTTCGCAACCCTTGCTCATGATCTCAAGACCCCCCTCATCGCCGCGGTGCGCGCCACCTCTTACCTGGTGGATGCGGACGAAATCACCCGCGAACAGCGTATCCAGATGCTCAGGCAGCTTCAGGAAGAACTGGACCGCACCTACCGACTCATAGAAAACCTGTTGACCGCCAGCAAGCTGGAGACCACGCGCCCCCAGCTGGAGCTGGTCAATATCGCCGCCATGCTGGACGATCTGCGCCTGCGCTACCTGAAGGAAGCGGCAAAACGCGGCATCCAAATCGAGGTCACCGGCTCCGGGGAAACCCGGGCTGATCGGATGATGCTCGAGCGGGCAGGGGCCAATCTGATCGAAAACGCCCTGCGGCACGCGCGCAGCAAGATACTGCTGCGCGCAGGTCCGGGGTTTTTTGAGGTGGAAGACGACGGCCCCGGCCTGCCAGGACCGCTGGAATCTCTCTCACAACCCTTCCACAGCAAGAAGTTGCAGGGGGTGCGCTCTGGCAGTTCGGGGCTGGGGCTGTATATCGCCCGCCAGGTAGCGGAGCTACACAAAGGCGTATTCCGCAGCTGTCAGAGCACACTTGGCGGGGCCTGCATCCGCATCGAGGCCAACGACCGCCGTCTTTCTACCTATACCTTGTTATGATGATACTATGAGACTCCTCATCGCCGACGATCATCCGCTGTTCCGAATCGGCCTGCGGGCCGCCCTCGAAAAGGAGGGTTTCGACGTAGTGGCCGAAGCCGGGGACGGGGATGAGGCGGTGCGGTTGGTGGAAACCCATGAACCCGAGGTAGTAATCCTCGATATCCGCATGCCCCGCATGGACGGTATAGCGGCGTGTACCGCCCTGCGCAAAAAGGGATATCCCGGGATCGTGGTCATGCTCACCACCTTCACCGAGGCCGCCATCCAGAATAAAGCCGCCTCGGCAGGCGCCAACGCCTACTATTCCAAGGAAGTAAGCCCGGCCGAACTGGCCCGGCGCATCCTGCGGCTGACACAGAACCCCGAAGACTCTTCTTTCACCCCGCCGCCGGTGCCCAGCCTTACCCCGCGCGAGCGCGAAGTGCTGGATTTGCTGGCACGGGGCCTGACGGCGCGCGAGATGGGAGACATCCTGGGACTCAAGCCCGACACCGTGCGCGACTACCTCAAACGCCTGTACGGCAAACTCGACGCTGGAAACCGCATCGAGGCCCTCGAGCATGCCCGGCGCCTGGGCTTCCTCGATTCACCCTGAACTAAGCCAACCCGTTAAACTGATATAGATGAAACTCGTGATCGCCGTGGTTCAAGACGCCGACGCGCCGGCCCTGACGCGCGCTTTGGGCGAGGCCGGCCTCACCTCCACCAAGCTGGCCTCAACCGGAGGTTTTTTGCGCGAAGGGAACACCACACTGCTGATCGGTGTGGATGACGGCCAGCTCGAGCAGGTCAAGCAGACCATTCGCGATACCTGCCGTACCCGCACCCGCCTGATCACACCCGGCCTGCCTCTGGCCGAAACCCCGGAGGCGATGGTCGGCCAGCCGGTCGAGGTACAGGTGGGAGGGGCGGTGGTCTTCGTGCTCGACGTCGCCGAGTTTCTCAAGTTATAGGAGACTCAATGAATCATCGTTTCTTGACAATCATCGCAGCACTGTTTCTTTCGCTTTCCTTCGCGCAGATAACGTACAACCCGCCCGGGTTCAACAAGGCGCTCGGCGTCGAGCTGGGCAAAAGTAGTTTCACGTACAAGGGGGCTAGGGTGCAAACCACCACCCTGGCCGGCCTCCTCTATCAGGTCCGCTACGAGGGACCCCGCAATGACCTCGACACCGCCGGGGACGTCATTGCAGCAGCCATCGGCGACCCCGGAATAAAAAAACCCTTCGTGGTCTGGATGGAGAAAAACGGGGACAAGATCGCTCGTGAAAGTAAACCGCTGACCGTCAACCTGAGCAGCGCCTTCACCCTGACCTTTCTCCCTAGTTCCAAGCTGGTCCTTGTAATCGCACCCATGGAAGCGGACGCCTCGGCCTTCGGAGAACCGCGCCACGTACGCGGCAGCGGGCCGGTACTGATTCGCGAATACTCCGATTTTGAGTGCCCCGCATGCCGGGCTCTATTCAACCGCGCGCTTGAAAAGATTCTCGCCCGCTATGTAGACACCGGGCGGGCCCGCTTCGAATACCGGCATTTTCCGCTCTACGAGATACACAAACAGGCGGTACCCGCCGCCGAGGCCAGCGAATGCGCTGCCGACCAAAAACGGTTCTGGGACTATCACGACGCGCTCTTCCAGCAAGGAGTGGGCAATTACATCGGCATCGCCAAGTCTCTCAACCTGGACATCGCCGTATTCGCTGAGTGCATAGCCGAGCGCAAACACAAGGACATAGTGGAAGCACACCGGGCGGAAGCGGAATCCCTGGGCTTGCGTGGTACGCCCAGCATGTTTGTGGGACCTTTCCAGCTCCCCAACCCGTTCGACATCGACAGCTACGAACGCTACCTGCGCATGGCAAAGGCCAAAGCAGCCCGCTGATGCTGAAGCCGGGCGACCTGGTCCTGCTGCTGGACCCCAAGGCCCGCCGTTATCTGGTGCGCCTGAAGGAAGGGGGGCGCTTCGGCCATCACGTCGGCGGCGTGACCCACGAACAAATCATAGCCGCTGGTTACGGCGGCAGGGTGCGCACCACCAAGGACGCCTGGCTTCAGGTAGTCCGTCCATCCCTGGAGGACTACGTTCTGCTCATGAAGCGCGGCGCCGCCGTTACCTATCCCAAGGACGCTGCAGCCATCGTTTTGATGCTTGACCTCGCTCCGGGAGAAAAGGTGCTGGAAGCCGGCAGCGGCTCGGGCGCGCTGGCGCTCTTCCTGTCGCGCGCCGTGGGCCCGCAAGGCCTGGTGGTGAGCTACGAGCGTCGTTCCGACTTCCTCGAACGCGCCCGCGCCAACGTCGCAGGTTGGGGGGCCGACAATATCGACTTTTACCACGGTGATCTGGCAGATGCCGATCTTGAACCCGAACGCTTTGACGCGGTGGCCCTGGACGTTATGGAGCCGTGGAAAGTGTTCGACACCTCAGTCAGGTCTCTGAAAACCGGCCGCCAGCTGGTGCTCTATCTCCCCAACATTACCCAGGTGGTTCAGGCAGCCACCGAGGCCGCGGGTTTTCCGCTGCTGCTGCGAAGGGTGGTTGAGGTGGGACACCGGGAGTGGGACGTACGCCCGCCGGTGGCCCACCCCCATTTCCGGCAGGTGGGCCACACTGCTTTTCTAGTCCAGTTCACCAAGGTAAGACCTGTCGGGAGGCAGCCTCAGCACGAAGAAGAGGGCGGCGGCGAGACCGGCGGCGGTTAGCGCAAAGACGGCTGCATAGCCTATTTTGGCAGCGATCAGCCCCCCAATAAGCGGCCACAAAGCCCGCGGGGCACCGGTCAGAGCCATGAGCGCCGTCGCGGTTGCCGCCTCGGCCGGGCGCACGAACGACAGCAGATAGGCCCCGTAAACGTTCTCTATACCGCTCAGGGTGACCCCAACCAAAACGAAAGTGGCGACCGCCCCCGCCAAGCCCGTGCCCAGGAGCGCTGACAGCGGCACGGCCAGCGCCAGAATTCCTACGTACAGCAGACCCACGTGGCTGCCATGCATGTCCATTCGCCGTCCGATCCAGAGGTTGAGCCCTTCCGCCAGCGCCTGCGCCGCGACCAGATAGCCTATGAACGCGGCGGGCAAGCCGTGTTCGCGCGCGGCCACCACGTAAAAGGGCAAAGCCAAATAGTACAGCCCCGTCAACAGGTACGCCAAGAGAAACCCCCGCATGCGCGGGGTTCGCGCCAGTCTCCAGGCACCCTCGAGGTGCGTCTTCATCGGGGCGCGGGGCCGGGGCTCACCTGGCTCTTCCGGTATCAGCCAAAAACCAAGGAAGCCCACCATCAACGCGATCACCGCAAAACAAAAGGCAACTACGTAACCAGCGGGGAAACTCCCCCACAGCGGGCGGCTGGCGAGCCCCACCACGGCAGCAAAAAGAGCCCCCAGCAGGCTGCGCCAGCCAAAAAAGCGCCCGCGCAGCCGCGGCGGGATCGCCTTACCGATCACCGGCAGATAGGCCACCCCGCCAAGCCCGCCAGCAAGAGCAAAGAGCCCCAAAAAGACGATCAGAGAAGTATAGACGAGCGAAGGTTCGCGTAAGGCGTAGTGCGCGGTCAGATAGGCGAGTACGGCGTACGCGCCGGCCCGGGTCCAGATGGCGATGTACAGGAAGACCTTCTTGCGCCGGGCAGCCTCTACCCAGCTGGACGCCGGCAAACCGGCCAGCGCTGCGCCCAGCGCCAGTGCGCTCAGCACGCCGCCGACCGCCACGCTCGAGCCCGTAAGGTGGGCAATGAATGCGGGCAGCACCGTGCTGGGACTGGTCAGCGCCGTGGCGATCTGCAACATGACCCCATGCAGAATGCCACCGTAAAAAGCCCTTCTGACCGTGCCGTTCACGGGCTCTATCGTAGCGGTAAGGACTGGTTGTGTACAGTGAGAGCCGTGGAAGGCCTGCAGATCGCCGCCGCGCTGCGCAAGCTCCCCCCGCTGCCCGCAGAAACCAGGGGCTGGCGTTTCCCTGCCGAGGACACGGCGGTTCTGGTTCTGGCGGACAATCCCAACCTGGTGCTGCGCTACCGCCCCCCCAATCCTGAGTTTGATCTCGTGCAGGACAGCGCGGGCGGCCCCCCGCGCACCCCGTTCCAGAAACAGCTCGCCGCCCGGGCCCGCGGACCGCTGGTGCGCGCCGAGCAGCTGAAGCTAGACCGGGTGGTGGTCTTCGAGTTTGGCGGGGAACCGGGATTCGTGGACGCACCTCCGGTAAAACTAATATTCGAGCTCACGGGGCGCAATGCAAATTTGATCCTTACCAATATGGAAGGGGTCATCCTGGGGATCGATCGTCCGGTTGGGGCCGACCAAAACCGCTACCGCCAGCTGCGCCCCGGCATAAGGTGGAACCCGCCCCCACCGTATGCCAAACTCGATCCGCACTCCCTTAATGAAAGCGACCTTGAAGGGCTTGTGGGCCGACCTCTGGTTCGCGCGCTGGTGCAAACGGTGGACGGCATAGGCCCCCGGCTCGCCGCAGAGACCGCCCGCCGCGCGGGGCTTGAACCGCAGCACATTATCCGCCGCGAGGACCTGGCAGCACTGCTACGCGCCATTTCCTCACTGGTGCAAAATCCGCACCCGCATTCTGCCGCGCCCGTAACTGGCTGGCGCGAGGAAACCGCGGCCGCGCTGCGCAAACCATTACTGGCGGCGCTCGAGCGCCGTAAGAAAACTCTCGAACGGCGCCTTGAAGATTACGCCCGCGCCCGCGCAGACGCGAGCAACGCTGATGTTTGGCAGCGCTACGGCGATCTCTTGCTGGCCTACGCTCACGAGGTTCCAGAGGGGTCCCGCGAGGTCACGCTGGAAGACTGGGAAGCGGGGCCGGTTACCATTCCCCTAGATCCCGCCCTCTCCCCCAGCGAAAACGCCGCCCGCTACTACCGGCGCGCCAAGCGGGCCCGCGCCCGCGCCGAGCGCTCCCGGCGCGAAGAACCGCGCACACGAACAGAACTGGAAAATCTACAACGGGAAATCGCCAGGGTTCGGGATCTCCCGTTGCGCGAACTGCAACAGCTCCTGCGCCAGCAGCGGCCGCGGGAAACCGCCCAGCCAGGGCTGCGACTCAGCGCGCCCGGAGGATTTGAGGTCTGGGTGGGGCGCAATCGTAAGGAAAACGACTGGCTGACCCGCAGCGCTCACTCCGGCGACATCTGGATGCACGCCCAGGGCATTCCGGGCTCTCACGTGATCATTCGCGCCCGGGGCAAGCCGGCCCCGCTGGATACCCTCATCTTCGCGGCCCGTCTGGCCGCCTACCATTCCCGCGCCCGCGGAGAAAAGAACGTGCCCGTGGACTATACCCGCAAGAAGCATGTCTGGCGACGCAAAGGCGCCGCCCCCGGTGAGGTTTTCTACACCCAGGCGAAAACGCTCTTCGTCGACGCCGAGGCGCCCGAAGCCTGAAGCGCCGGTTGCGCACCGGCATCTTCTACCGCTTCCCCTTGCCCCGGGTGAAGCGGTAGACTGGTGATTCGTGAGAAGGACGATGTTCCACGCCAAGATCCACCGGGCCACCGTAACCGAAGCCGACCTCGACTACGAAGGCTCGATAACCATAGACCTGGACTTGCTAGAGGCCGCCGGCATGAAGCTCTACGAGCAGGTGGACGTTCTCGACATCACCAACGGCAACCGCCTCACCACCTATACCCTCCCCGGCAAACGCGGCTCGGGGGAAATAAAGATGAATGGAGCCGCCGCCCACCTAATCCACCCGGGCGATTTGATAATCGTGATCGCCTACGGCGAGTTCGAAGAGCACGAGCTGGCGGAATTCCGCCCTACCGTTGTATTGGTTGACGAGAAAAACAAAATCCGCGAGGTGCGCAAGGGTTAGCCATGGTACGCTCGCGGCTGCGCCTCTATCTGGAGCTTGTTCGCTTCGAACACACGCTCTTTGCCCTTCCCTTTGCCTACGTCGGACTGCTGCTGGCGGCCTCCGGGCGCTTCGACGCGGGTGTATGGCTCTGGGTCACGGTCGCCATGGTGGGCGCCCGTACCGCGGCAATGGCGCTAAACCGCTTGATCGACTGGAAAATCGACGCCCTGAATCCGCGCACCGCCAACCGCCATCTGCCCCGGGGGCTGGTGCGCCCCTGGGAAACACTCGCCCTGGCCCTGGCGGGTTTTGCGCTGCTCACCTGGTCGGCGTTCCACCTCAACGCGCTCACCGCCCGGCTCCTGCCCGTAGCCGTCGTTTTTCTAACGGGCTATTCCTACACCAAGCGTTTCACCTGGACCTGTCACCTGTGGCTTGGCGTAACCATCGGGGCCGCCGCCGCCGGTGGTTGGATCGCCCAGACAGGACGCTTCGAACCCGGCGCCTATGCATTGTGGGCTGCGGTGGCGCTCTGGATCGCCGGATTCGATATCCTCTACGCCACCCAGGACACCGAGTTTGACCGCAAGCACGGTGTGCACGCCCTGCCCGCACGCTTCGGCCTACCTGCAGCCCTCGCCTGGGCCCGGTCCCTGCACGCCGCCGCCTGGCTGCTGCTGATTATCACCGGCCGGTTCGCCGGCGCCGGCCCCTGGTATTTTGCCGGGGTGCTGCTCGTCGGCCTGGTGCTTATTTACGAACACCGCCTCGTCCGCCCCGACGATCTCAGCCGCGTAAACCAGGCCTTCTTCGAAGCCAACGTGGTCATTTCGCTGGGGATGTTCGCTTTTACCCTGGTCGACGCGCTCACGCGCTAGGCGGCCCGGCTTCGCCGGGCAGCTCCACCTTGCGCCCGCAGCTACACACCGGCTCGGGCCAGATCATCTCCACGCCGTCGGCCCGCTTGTGATACCAAAGCCGCCCGCAATCGGGACAGCGCACCTCTCCGGCATTCAGCGACATCAATTCCCCGGGAGAAAACCGGTAGACCTCGCCGCACCAGTGACAGACCACCTCGGCGCCGCCGTCCTCGCGGATCATGGCCTCGCGCTCGGCCGGACCGAAAAAGGCCAGTGCGTCGAGAGCTTTTTCGCGGCTGCAACGGCAGGCAAAACGCAGGGGAACGGCGTCGTCGGCGTAGCCGAAAGAGCGCAGGTCGGTCCATTCAAGTCCCAAGCCCTCCAGCACCCGCCCCGCCGCACCCTCGAGCCCCAGTTCTGCAAGCAGATCGGTGAAACCGCGCATCCCGGCCAGGTTCTGCTCGAGCCGGGTAACGATTTCTTCACCGGCGTCGGGCAACACCTGGACGACGAGCCCGCCTGCGGCCTCAACGTGACCGGCGGGCGCGAGGCGCACCCCAAGCAACACCGCCGAGGGAATTTGCTCGCTCTGCCAGAGGTAACCGGCCAGATCCTCGGCTATCTCGCCAGATACCAGCGGTACCGAAGAATCGAACTGCTCTCCTCCGGCAAGCGCCCGGATCACCCGCAACTCACCCGCGCCCACGAGCGTCCCCACGTTCAGCTTGCCATCTTCACGCAAGCGGGCTTCTGCCCCGGGGTTCTTGGCGTAGCCGCGCACTGCACCGTCGACCCCCGCTTCGGCAACGAGGCCCCCTAAGGGGCCATCGCCGTCGATGATCAACGTAACCCGCTCGCGCGGGCTCTTGCTGAGCAAAAAGGCCAGCAGCGCCGCACCGGTGAGCGCCCGCCCCAGGGCCGCCGTGGCTGTGGGCGAAGTGCCGTGGCGGCGGCGCGCCTCCTCCACCACGTCGGTGGTATCGGCGGCGAGCACCCGCAACTGACCTCCGGCAGCCAGCCCGCGCAGTAACCGCCCCATCTAATCCTCCTCGCTGCGACCGAAATGAGCGTTCAGGGCCTTGAGCGTGGGTTCAGGCACAAAACGGCTAACATCACCGCCATGGCGGGCTATCTCCTTGATCATAGAGCTGGAAATAAACGACCAGCGCGTAGCCGCCAGGATGAAAAGCGTTTCCACCTCGGGGTTCAGCTGCCGGTTCAGGTGGGCCATCTGCAACTCGTACTCATAGTCGGAAACGGCCCGCAGGCCCTTGACGATTATGCGCGCGCCCTTTGTGCGCATGTAGTCGGCGAGCAGCCCGTCGAAGGCGTCCACCTCTACGTTGTCCATATCAGCAACGGAGGCGCGGATAATCTGCATGCGCTCGCCCACCGAGAACATGAAGCTGCTCAGCTTGTTAGGGTTATGCAGCACCGCAACCGTGACCTTGCCAAACAAACGGCTGGCGCGGCGCACCACATCGAGATGACCGTTGGTAAAGGGGTCGAAGCTGCCGGGATAGACGACGTGCATCAGGTTACCTCCACGATGGTGATGGCGCTCGAGCCGTATACCCGGCGCTCCCCCAGTGGCAGCACCAGGTCGCTGGGGTGCTGCAAGATAATGAGCCCTCCGGAATCAACGAGCCCCGATTCCAGCACCTGCGCGATCGCACCAGCCAGGTCCTGGTCATAGGGCGGATCCAAAAAGACAACGTCGAAACGCTCGCCCGCACGGGCGCTCTGCTCGATAAAGCGGCCTGCGCTCTTCGCTACCACCCGGGCCCGCAACCCCAGCTTGTGGGTATTTTCCCGCAGGATTTTCACCGCCTGGGGGTCGTTTTCCACCAGCACCGCCTCATAGCCCTCGCTGGCCGCCTCCAGCCCCACCGCCCCGCTGCCGGCGTAGAGGTCGAGAAAGCGACCCCTGGCCGGATAACGGCCGCGCAGGTAGTCGAAGAGCGCCTTGCGCAGGCGCACCGGGCTGGGGCGGGCGCTGTCGGGCACCTTCAGGTTGCGCCCGCGCGCCGCGCCGCCGAGAATACGCAGGTTACCCATCTTCTTCACCGTAAACCCCGGGCACCAATTCCGCCACCCGGCTAACCTCGGCGTCGATGACGTCGAGCGTCATCAGCATGTCCAGGTGAGCGGCGCTCGAAGCCCGGCTCTCTGGCTGGTCCTGCAGGCGCGCCAGGTGGGCCAAGCGCAGCTGCTGCAGGTAGTTTTCGGTCTCCGCCCGGCCGGCCAGCACCTCGCGGGCCAGCTGCTTGTTGCCGGTCGCCAGCGCGGTAAAGGCCTCCTGCATGCGCACGTAGACGCGCCGGGCAGCCTCCGAAAGCTCGGCCCGGCCTTCGGGGCTGAACTCGAGCCCCTGCTGCCGCAGTTTGTCCTGCTGCTTCAAAAGGCGGCGTATCTGGTCGGCCAGGTGCTCCAGCTCGCCGGCCAGCAGCAACAGCTTTTCGGCCGTCCCGCTGCTCTCACCCTGGCTCTGCAACCGCGCCAGGTACATCACCACCGCCTGGGTCAGCCGGTCCACCTTTTCCTCACGCGCCTGCACGTCGGCAATGTCGCCCTCGCCGCGCTCCAGTATCCGCACCGTGTCGGCCATCATCCCCAAAACGTGGTCGGATATCCGGATTACCTCGCGCAGCGCCAGGCTGAGCGCCAATGCCGGCGAGCCCAAAGCCTCCTCCGAGAGATACTTGGGGGCGATTACCTGCTTCCGCTCGGGAACCAGTTTCTCCAGCAGCCGCACCAGCCACGGAATGAAAGGCAGCGCCAGCAAACCGGCTAGCAGGTTGAAAAGGGTGTGGGCGTTGGCCACCTGCCTCGCCGGGCCGCCGCCTAGCGCCGCCACCCAACCGCCCAGCGGCGTCAAGAAAAAGAGCAGCGGCAGACCCACCAGCAGCTTCCAGAGCAGATGACCCACGGCCACCCGCCGCGCCGCCGCGCCAGCCTCGAGCGAGGCCAGGAGCGGGGTAAAGGTGGTGCCCACCCCGGCGCCGATGACCGCCGCCAGCGCCGCTTCCAGCGGAATGCGACCGGCCACGTAAAAGGCCATTGCCATCGCCACCGCCGCGTTGGACGAGTGCACCAGCATGGTAAAAGCCAGCGCCAGCGCCGCCATCCAGAGCGGATTTTCGGCCACCCCCTGCAACGCCAGCTGCATCAGCGGCCCCTGGGTCTCCGGCGAAAGCGAGCGAATCATTACGTCGAGACCCAAAAAGAAGAGGCCAATACCGGCCACCGCCCGGCCGGCGTCCTTGAGCGGCTTGTAAAGAGAAGCAAAATAGCCGACGGCGATTATCGGCAAGGCGTAGTCGTAAACCCTGAACGCCGCCAGCTGCAGGGCCACGGTGCCGCCGGCGATGGCTCCCATGCTCATCGCCAGACCCTCGGCTACCGCCAGCACCCCGGCCTCGACCAGGCTGATAACGGTCACCGAAAGCGCGGTGCCGCTCTGGACTATGGCGGTCACCAGCAGCCCGGCGCCAAAGGCCCGCACCACCCCCTTGGTGGCGCGGCTGAGCCAGAGGCGCAGCGAAGAGCCGCCCAGGGCCTCCAGCGCCCTGCTCGCCTGCTTGAGTCCGATTAGAAATAGGGCGAGCCCGCCCAAAAGCGTCAACATGCTACCTCCAGCCTACAACCGGTTTCTCGCGGCCAGAAAAAGAGGGCTCCGAAGAGCCCCCGGCGTTTGGTCGGGGAGAGAGGATTTGAACCTCCGACCCCCTCGTCCCGAACGAGGTGCGCTGCCGGACTGCGCTACTCCCCGACGCGCAAAACTAAGTGTACGGTCATGAATAACGCCTGTCAAGGCGGTCGACTAACGAACTCATTTCGTAGCTTTTGCTAGTCTATTTTTATGAAAAATCAATATTTTGGAGATATCAATGACTATCACAAGTACGGCCTAATGCGCTCAATACAAGAAGCTAGCAAGCTAAGTATCTTGTTTGCTTGGATGCTTACGGAAGACGACGGAAGCAATGACGGTAGGCGAACAGAATACCTAAAACAACCCGAATCTTGGACCGTCTACGACTCCGAGCTCTTTGAATGGCTTCAGAATAATGTCGTCGCAAATGACCACCGACAAATTTCTTTGATAGAAAGTGCCGGATTATTTCAACCGGCAAAGTTCTTCTACGATCTAGTTCCTGCAGATGCGAGATTACGCCGAGACTGGCTAGAAAGGCTTGCCAACATAGCATCCGAAACAGACTTGGTTTTCTTTGATCCAGATAATGGAATCGAAATACAGTCTATCTCTCCCGGTCTGCGCAACTCAAAGAAATATGTTTTCTGGGAAGAGCTTGCCAAGCTATGGCAACAGCACAACTCTATTTTGGTCTATCAGCACTTTCCTCGCGAGAGCCATCATGCATTCACTCAACGCATGCTGCAGACTATAACTGATAGACTTCCAGGATCCTGCCCTATTGCTTTTTCTACAAGCCACGTCCTGTTCCTGCTCGCACTACAACCCCGTCATTCACATCACGCCTGCGATATCACCAACAAGGTCAGAAAAAGCTGGCGAGGAAGGTTTAAAATCACCATTTTGGAATAGCTAGAGCATAACAACTCAGAGAACTACGGGTTTTTGTCGCCCTTGCCGACACAACATTGGCCGAAGCCTGAGTGGCCACTATGGCTACCTGAGTAGTGTTATACACGGCCCCTTCTTTAACAACTGGCCAAATACGCGTCTCTCGTCTCAAGACAATGCTGTATCTTGCCGCCGAAATCCGTAGTCTACGCAATAAGGACTGTCGAGATTAGCTGACAAAAATACAAACCAAGCCATTGATTAGCAGTTGGCTAGCTGCGGCGCTGTAGACTCAACCGTGGCGTCATGGCGCGGCATAGGCCCCGGCTCGCGGTCGCTATGCTCCCTTGGCCGGGGATACGGCTTTAGTCATGCCGTGCTTATTTGGCCAAAGTAGCGCCTGCAACGCGAACTCAATCCATCCGGACTAAAATCGAGATCAGAATGTCCCAACCGGCGGTTTACATACTGGC